>JADMIO011280005.1_pt1 | contig 85254 bp, 92 predicted proteins | sample 8958161 | NCBI WGS metagenome assembly JADMIO01 (sample SAMN16585339, study PRJNA669376) | soil metagenome | isolation source: Crop rotation soil | place: USA: Cullars Rotation, Alabama | collected 2011 | reverse complement strand
GCGACTTCAAGTCACGTGAATTCCAAGCTTCGGATCCCACTGTGCTGGAAAGGGAACTTATCCTGCAGCCGCCTCGCCCATGGCTCCCAGGTAAACAATGACGCATTTGACCCGTGAATCAGCACAAGCGTCGTTGCGCCGCGCGGCCCGCGATCGCGGACATGGGCGCGGGCGCCATCCGGCAGCATGACGAACTCAGATGGCGGCTTGGCGTATTTGGCTTCCAGCGTCGCGCGTGGAATGTCAGGCCCGCTCAGCAGCCAGAACGCGCCGGCGACAAGCACGGCAAGCAGCAGGATACCGCCCAGGATTCGGCTCATGCATGGTTCCCTTCAAACTCGCGGCAGAGCCGGCAGCTTTAGGCCTTCCAGGTCTTTGTAAAGCCTAAGTGGATGGTTCCAGCAAGCCGAGCATGCTGTCCTGATTGGGCGATGATGCAATGGCAATGGAATGCAGCCCCAGCGACGATAGTGATTCCGCAGCTGCGCGGCTGATGCAAACAGCGCGCACGTGGTTCGCGGCTTCGCGCAGGTCCGCGCGTTCCACCGCCGCTGCAAACAACTTTGCGCTACGGGGCGAGAACAGCATCACCGCATCGATGGCGTGCGAGCGCAGCAGCGTCCTGGCCTCTTCGGTCAGGATCAACGTTTCGATGCCTTCGTAGAGAATTTCGGTGCGCATCCGAAATCCCTGCGCGGATAGCTCCGCAGAGAGGCTTGGTGTGTGAATGTTACCGGTCGGGTGCAGCAGAATACCGCCTTTCGGGGAAGTCCATTTCGCAACGGCTCTCGCCAATGCGAGGGAATCGCCTTGCGCATCTCTGACGGATGCGAAGCCAAGCGAACGGGCTTCCGCAGCCGTTTGCGGACCGACAGCGAAGACTGGGATATCGCGCAACGATGAGCGCCGCGCGAGTGCGCGAATGCCATTGGCGCTGGTGGCAAGAATGGCCTGCACGCCAGCAAGATCGAGTGGCTCGCCGTCAACAAAACGAATTTGCATCAGCGGCGAGACAACGATCTGATGACCGCGCCGGCGCAGAATGGCTGCGAGCCGTTCGCTGTCTTCGCGTGGCCGCGTCAGCAGAACGCGCATCAGCGCGGCAGCCACTGCGCCGCGCGCGGCTTGATGGAAAGCCCGGCGGCACGCCCAACCTCTTGAGCTTCAGCGACGGATGTTACGGATTGTTCGACAGCAACATCCACGTGCCCGCCTCCGTCCGGCGCCAGAACCTCACCACGAAATCGCAGCGCGCCACCTTCGTAAGTGGCGATGCCGCCGATCGCGGTGGTGCACGAACCATCCAGCGCTTGCTGAAAGGCGCGCTCGCATGCCAGCGCTATCGCCGTCGGTCCATCGTTCAGCGGTATAACCGCATCGCACGCCACGCAGTCATCGCTGCGCACCTCAATCCCGATGGCGCCTTGTGACAACGCCGGCAGCCATTCCTCCAGCGGCAGCAACGCCGTCGCGCGGGGCTCGAGCTCCAGCCGTTTTAAGCCGGCGAGCGCAAGCAGGATCGCGTCATATTCACCACGCGCGAGCTTCTGTAGCCGCGTGTCGACATTCCCGCGCAGCGGCAGAACCTGCAGATCGGCTCGTGCGCGCCGAACTTGCGCCTGCCGCCGCACCGAACTGCTCCCGACCCGCGCGCCGCGCGGCAGATCGGCGAGCCGGGGGGCGACGTCCGAAAGGAAGACATCTCGCGGGTCCTCGCGCGGAAGCAGTGCGGCAATGTGCAAACCATGCGGCAATGCCACCGGCACATCTTTCATCGAGTGCACAGCCAAATCGATCCGGCCGCCGAGCAGCGCGTCTTCCAGTTCCTTGGTGAAGAGGCCTTTGCCCCCGGCTTCGGCCAACGGCCGATCGGTGATGCGGTCGCCCGTCGTCTTCACCGGCACCAGCTCGCAGACGATCCCGTAGGCAGCCAAGCCGGCGCGCACCAGCTCTGCCTGTGCGAGTGCGAGTTTCGAGCCGCGCGTGCCGAGACGCAGCGGGCTTTGCGGCCTGTTCGGATTCACGCTAGGTGCCTTGGAATCTTGCGCAAGGGAATGCAAGCCGTTGGGCGACTTCACGGTTCTGGGGCTGGAAACGAGTTGCGATGAAACCGCGGCGGCGGTGGTGCGCGGCTCTCCACCCGGCCCCGGCACGATTCTCTCCAACGTGGTGTTGAGCCAGCTTCAGGAGCACACGCCGTTCGGCGGCGTGGTGCCAGAGATCGCCGCTCGCGCCCATGTCGAGGCGCTGGATTCGATCGTCGAAGCTGCCATCGCAGAAGCCGCGGTTCAGCCCGCCGACATCGATGCCGTTGCCGCAACTGCCGGGCCGGGCCTGATCGGCGGCGTCATGGTGGGGCTCACAACTGCCAAGGCCTTGGCGCTAGCGTGGGACAAGCCGCTTATCGCCGTTAATCATCTGGAAGCCCATGCGCTGACCGCCCGGCTTACCGCAGGCATCGGCTTTCCCTATCTGCTGCTGCTGATTTCCGGCGGTCACTGTCAGCTTCTGGCGGTGGACGGGGTCGGGCAGTACCGCCTCTACGGCTCCACCATCGATGACGCCGTGGGGGAGGCGTTTGACAAGGCGGCCAAGCTTCTGGACCTTCCATATCCCGGCGGCCCCAACATCGAAGCACTGGCGCGAGAGGGCAATCTGAAGGCCTTCGCATTGCCGCGTCCCATGCTGGGGCGCGAAGGTGCCGACTTTTCCTTCTCCGGCCTCAAGACCGCGCTTCGCCAAGTCGTGCGCTCAAGCGATATGAACGAAGCGTCCCGTGCCGATCTTGCGGCGTCTTTTCAGGCTGCGGTCATCGCCTGCCTGGTGGATCGTGTGACGGCGGCGATGAATATGTTCCGCCGCGACTTCGCGGATACCGTTTGTCCCATGTTTGTTGTGTCGGGCGGCGTGGCAGCCAACAGCGCCATTCGCGCTGCGCTGACCGAACGCGCGCATGGGCGGGGTTTTGCGATCAGCCTACCGCCGCCCGCGCTGTGCACCGATAATGCGGCGATGGTTGCGTGGACGGGACTCGAACGATTGCAGGGAGGCTTGCTCGACGACATGTCTGTTTCACCCCGCGCGCGCTGGCCGCTCTACCGCCAGGCTATAGCAGAGACTCCACAGTGAAGATCGCGACCTGGAACATCAATTCGGTGCGATTGCGGATCAACAACGTCGCGCGTTTTCTGCGCGCGCATCAGCCCGACGTCCTGTGCCTGCAGGAAACGAAAGTCATCAACGATCTCTTCCCGGCGAAGCGCTTCAAACAGCTTGGCTATGAGCATCAGGCGATCCATGGGCAGAAGGGTTATCATGGCGTCGCGATCCTTTCTCGATTTCCATTCACGGCCACGGAGGCGCGCAGCTTCTGCGGCAAGGAGGATTGCCGGCATCTGACCGCCAAGTTCCCGAACGGACTTGAGCTGCACAATTTCTACGTGCCCGCCGGCGGCGACATTCCCGATCCAGCCGTGAATCCGAAATTCGCGCACAAGCTCGCCTTTCTCGCGGAGCTGGAACGCACTTTTTCAGGTCGAACAGCGGATCGCCGGAATCCGATCGTCCTGGTTGGCGATCTCAACGTTGCGCCGCTGCCGACCGACGTCTGGAGTCACAAGCAGCTGCTGAATGTGGTGAGCCACACGCCGGTGGAAGTGAACCTGCTCAATGCCGCCAAGGCCTCTTTCGACTGGATCGATGTGACGCGCGAGTTCGTTGCCGCGGACAAGAAAATCTATTCCTGGTGGAGCTATCGCTCCCCGACCTGGGAAAAGGCGGACAAGGGCCGCCGGCTCGATCACATCTGGGCAAGTCCAGGCCTCAAAGGCGCCATCAGGGCGCACAGCATCCATAAGCCCACCCGCGGCTGGAAACGCGCCTCCGACCACGTGCCCGTCCTCGCTGAATTCGAACTTTGATCGGATGGGCCGGTCGAACGACATTCTGGACCTGCGCGGCCTCAAATGCCCTCTGCCGAGCCTGCTCGCCCGCCGGGCGCTGTTGCGCGTACCGGCCGGAACAAACCTCACCCTTCTCACGGACGATCCGCTTGCGCCCCTCGACATTCCCCATATGTGCCGGCAGGAGGGCTTCGAGGTGGTGAACGTTGCGCGAAACCGGGACGAAACCGAAATGATCCTGCGCAACCCTTTTCCTGCGAATGTCTGATTCGGTTCAGTGGCCGCAAGCCATTCAGGGGGTTGCGAAAACAGCGCCAACCCCGCAAATTCCCGCGTCCGTTTTCTTCGCTCGGCGTTTTCACACCAGCCCGCCCGGACCGTGGCGGCGCCAACTTCGGTAGGGCCACGCGCATCGATGTCCGGAGTGTCCCTGATCCTGCAAAGTGTCCTCGGCTGCGTCTTGGTCGTGCTGGCACTCCTCTCAGCGCAACTGGCAACCTTGGCGCTGGTCCGCTTCTTTGCCCCCAGACGGCGAATTCCACAGCGCCCGCTTTCCGATGCGCTGTTGCCTCGCGTTCTGGTTCAGCTGCCGGTCTGTGACGAGGGGGCATTGGCGCTGCGCGTTCTCGAAGCGGCAACGCGCCTCGACTGGCCTGCCGACAAGCTCGAAATTCAGCTGCTGGACGATGGCCGCAGCGAAAATCATGACGCTTTGGTGCAACGAGTCCGCGCTCGCTTGCCGGATAATATCAACTGTCAGATTCTGCGCCGCGGGGTGCGCACCGGCTTCAAAGCCGGCAATCTGGCATTCGGGCTGCAGCATTCCGATGCGCCGTATGTCGCCATCTTCGATGCCGATTTCGTGCCGCCGCCGGATTTCCTCCGCCGCACCGTGCCGGCCTTAATCGCCGATCCGGGCCTGGCGTTTGTGCAGGCGCGCTGGGGGCATGCCAATCGCGAAGCGAACTGGCTCACCGCCGCGCAAGGCTTCCTGCTCGACAGCCATTTTGCCGTGGAGCAGGAGGCACGTTTCCGTTTGGGCCTGCCAATCTCCTTCAATGGCACCGCCGGCGTCTGGACCCGCGAAGCCATTGAAGATGGCGGCGGCTGGACCGGCGACACCCTGACGGAAGACCTCGATCTTTCTATCCGCTGCGCCCTTCGCGGCTGGCGCGGCGCCGTCCTGTCCGATCTCGAAGTGCCAGGGGAATTGCCCGACAACGCAGCCGCATGGCGCGCGCAACAGGCGCGCTGGACCAAGGGCCACGCGCAGGTGGCGCGCAAGCTGGTGCCCGAAATCTGGATGAGCGCCTGGCCGATCTGGAAGAAAGCGGCGGTTACGCTGCAGGTCTGCCAATTCGGGTTCTACACGCTCGCCGCCTGCAGCGCTCTGATCAGCCTCACGCTCATGTACATGGGTATCGTGTATGTGAAAGCCGTAGCGGACCTGGGCATCCTGGTCACCATCCTCGGCCTTTGCGCCAGCTTGGGCTATCTCGGCCTTGGACAGGTCATGCTGGGGCGGGAGAACGAGCCCAATTTCCTGCGCTCACTCCTGCTCGCCATTCTCTTCCCGAGCGGTCTGGTGCTGTCCAACGCACGCGCGACATACGAAGCCTTTTCCAACCGCGAGATGGTGTTCAACCGTACGCCAAAGGCGGGAGCCGTCTATGCCGGCGGCTGGCGGGGCAGCCCGGAAATCGCTGCGGGCCTGCTGCTGCCGGTGTTTGCGCTGGCCGAGCAGGCCTGGAGCGCGCCATTCTTCGTCTTCGCGGCGGCGGGCCTCCTTTCCATCGGCGGTATGGGCTGGAGCGCCGCGCTGCAAATCCCCTCACGCACCCCGGCTTCCGAGTGATTTTCCTCAAATTTTAATTTTTCAAATTGTGACAAGCCGTCTAACCTCAGTTTGAACCCGCTTCGCTATCGTCTGGCTCAACGGTCGCTGCTGCTTGAGCAGGCAAAATAAGGGGCTTATTGATGGTGGGGTCTCTTCGGTTCGCGGCGGCGGCCGCTTTTTCACTTCTCCTGGTGGGGTGCGGCAGCCTCCCCAATCCCGACGATCCCTTCAACGATGGTCCGGTTGCCACGCCGCTGATCCAGCACGCTCATCGGCAAGCAGAGGCGAGCATCGAAACACCTGCCCACCCCCTGCAATGCGTGACTTTCGCGCGGGAACTTTCCGGCGTGAATCTGCGCGGCGATGCCGGCTCGTGGTGGAAGCTGGCGGCCGGCCATTATGCCCGCTCGAACCAACCCTCGCTTGGCGCCGTGCTTGTGCTGACGGGCTATGCCGGTCCCCATCGCGGGCACCTGGCGGTGGTGACAGAAGTGGATTCATCGCGCCGCATCCTGGTCGATCATGCCAATTGGCTGAACGATGGCCGTATCTACCGCAACGATCCGGTTGTGGATGTGAGCCCGGACAATGACTGGAGCGAAGTGCGCGTGTGGAATGCGCAAACCAACACCTTGGGCGTGCGCACCTATCTGGTGCAGGGCTTCATCGGTCCGGGGCGGGATGACGGCGATCAGCGGATCGCCAGCCGCGACTGATTTGGCCGATTCTTCCCTCAAAAACGGGGGGTTTGCCGTCCTCTTGCGTTTCCTGTGGGCGGGCATATGGTCCGCGCCCTTGAACCTGGCCGGTATCCGGAACTGAACGTCTGAGGCGTGCGCAGCAGCACCCAAGGCTCGACACCCGCGCATCGTGAAACCAACCAGCTCCATTGCATCGGATGTGTTCGGAGACGAACCGGCCAGTGAGGCCAGTCCGCCAGCACAAGGCGACGATGCCGCTCCGCCCAGCATTCGCCGCACCGCCGGGCTAACCCTTGGCGCACTGGGCGTGGTGTTCGGCGATATCGGCACGAGCCCGCTCTATGCCATGCGGCAATCCATCGAAGGCGCGGGTGGCCAGTCGCCCGATGCATTCGCCGCTTTGGGCTGCGCGTCGCTCATCTTTTGGGCGCTGATCATCGTCGTCACCATCAAGTACGTCACGCTCATCATGCGGGCCGACAATGACGGCGAAGGCGGCAGCCTCGCCTTGGCGGCACTGGCACATCGCTCGCAAGGCATCAGCCGGCGCCTGAAGAATACCATCGGCATCGCTGCGTTGATCGGGCTCGCGCTCTTCTACGGCGACGGCATGCTGACACCGGCCATATCGGTGCTGAGCGCCGTGGAGGGGTTGGGCGTCGCCAGCCAGAGCTTTCAGCCGTTTGTGTTGCCGCTGGTGCTCATCATTCTGGTTGGGCTTTTCGTGCTGCAATCGCGCGGGACCACGCACATCGGACGGCTATTCGGGCCGGTGATGGTGCTGTGGCTGACGGTGATCGCCATTCTCGGCGCGATCTCCATTGTGCGCACACCCGGGGTTCTGTGGGGACTGAACCCCTACTACGGAATCTATCTCTTCGTTCGCGAACCATGGACGGCTTTTGCGACCTTGGGTCTTGTCGTTCTCTCCGTCACCGGCTGCGAAGCGCTTTACGCCGACATGGGCCACTTCGGTCGCAATCCCATTCGCTATGCGTGGTTCATGGTGGCGCTGCCGGCGCTGGTGATGAACTACTTCGGCCAGGCCGCCGCCGTGCTTCGCAACCCGCACGCCATCGGCAGCGCCACGGCGCCCAGCTCGTTTCTGTTCTTCGGGCTCGTTCCGCCTTGGGCGCATTACCCCATGGTGATCCTCGCCACGGTGGCAACCGTCATTGCTTCGCAAGCTGTAATCTCAGGAGTCTTCTCGATCACGCAGCAGGCGGTGCAACTCGGTCGCCTGCCGCGCATGGAAATCCGCCACACCTCGGCAACCGAATACGGACAAATTTATGTGCCGCGGATGAACTGGACGTTGCTGGTCGGCGTGGTGCTGATCGTCCTCATCTTCCGCACGTCCAATGCGCTGGCCGCCGCTTACGGCATCGCGGTCTCCGGCGTGATGGTGATCGATACGTTCAACGCCTCCATCGTTGCGGCAAATCAATGGAACTGGGGCATCCGCCTTGCCGCAATCGTGTTTGGCGTGCTGGGGCTGATCGACCTCTTTTTCTTCAGCGCCAACACGCTCAAGGTGGTGGAAGGGGGCTGGCTGCCGCTGCTGATTGCCGGCGGCGTGTTCTTCCTGATGGAAACCTGGCGCATCGGCCGCCGCGCGCATTTGGACAAAATCCGCAGCGAATCCATGCCGCTCGATTTGCTGCTGGCGCGTGCCGACAAGAATCCGATGCGGGTGGCCGGAACGGCGATCTTCCTGGCGCCGCGCGGCGATTCCGTTCCCGGCGCGCTGCTGCACAACCTGAAGCACAACAAGGTGCTGCACGAGCGCGTGATCATCTGTCACGTGGCAACCGACGACACGCCGCTGGTGCGGCCATCGAAACGCATCGAAGTGAAGAAGCACGGCAAGGGCTTCTTCACCGTCACCATTCATCACGGCTTCTTCGAAACGCCGGACGTGCCGCGCGCACTGGAAGACGCACGCGCGTTCGGGATCGCCGTCGATGTCGACACGGCCACGTTCTTCATTGGCCACGAAACCCTTGTACCGGCGGAGCGCTCGATCTTCAGCCGCTGGCGGACGCGGCTCTATATTCTGCTGGTGGCGAACGCGCTGTCGCCGGCCAAGTTCTTCAAGCTGCCGCCCAACCGCGTCGTCGAGCTGGGCACGCAGATCGCAATCTGAGCCAGCCGGCGACAAGGCATTCTTTCGGCAGGGCGGCCTATATGAAATTTATATAGATCCGGCTCTGCATCCTTCTCGAATCTATATGCCGCATGGAACACATCCGCTGCCGTAGCGAGCAAGGCAGCTCCTGTGCGCGGTGACCCCATTCTTCCCTTCACACAAACACGATTGCTGTTTCGGCAGGCCGATGATTCTCCGGTTGCGACGACGGATTCTCCCAACGCGCCGCGCAAAGTGCTGCTGGAGATGATCGGCATTCTTGCGGCTGCGCTTGGAACGGCGCTCGGCATCAATTTGATGCTGTTGCTATTCCATATTGCCTGAACAGCGACACGCGGCAACCGTTACAATGTTTCCATCCAGCAGATCGCTGACATGCTTCCTGTGCGGCGTCATCGCTGCGGCATCGGCGCCTTTCGCGGCGCGCGCGGCCGCGCCGCCGTTTCCCGCCATGAGCGGACCGTTGAATGCCAACGACAATCCCATCGCCGTAAACACCGGACTGCTTGGCAACGTCGACATCACCGGTGCGATGAGCGGACTTGCCTTTCTGCAGAGCTCTCCGTCGCCGGGCGATCGGCCGTCCGGCTGGGATGCCGGCAATGCGCAAGTGTTCGCGCAGAACACCACCGGCCTGCTGCAATTTTATGTACAGGTCGGCGCGTATACATTGCCATCGTTGGGAAGTCCGTATCTCTCCGCAACCCAGACCGTGCGAGAAACGTATGGGTTCGCGCCAGTGACTTTCCTGAAGTTTGCCCTGAACGACAATCTCTCGATTCAGGCAGGCAAGTTGCCGTCGCTGATCGGCAACGAAGCGATCTTCACGTTCGAAAATTTCAACATCGAGCGCGGCCTGTTGTGGAATCAGACATCCTCTGTGAGCCGTGGCATTCAGCTGAACTACGCGCAGGGGCCAGTGACGCTCTCCGTGTCATGGAACGACGGCTACTATTCCGGTCGTTTCAACTGGCTTACCGGATCGATCTCTTACGCACTGGGTGCCGACGCCGGATCGCTGGCCCTGATCGGAGGCGGCAATCTGGGGCATACCGCCTATTCCAGCTTTGCAACACCGCTGGCGCAGAACAACAGCGTGATTGGCAACCTTGTCTACACCGTCACCATCGGCCCCTTCACGTTAAACCCCTATCTGCAAGCCTCGCATGTGGCAACGAACCGCGCGGCCGGGCTGGAAAGGGATGCCTCCACGCTCGGCGCCGCTGTCCTGGCGAGCTGGAAGTTCGACGACAACTGGAGTGTCGCGGCCCGAGGCGAAGCCTTGCGGACACAGGGCGGATTGAACGTGCTCTATGGGCCCGGCAGCGGCACCTGGTCTCTCACGCTTACGCCCATCTACCAGAAAGGAGTATTCTTCGCGCGCGCGGAAGCTTCTTACGTGGGCATCGCGAATGGCACACCCGGCTTACGCCTTGGACGCAGTCTCGACAGCACCGAACAGGCGCGGCTGATGCTCGAAACCGGCGTACTCTTCTGATGCACCCTTCCCTTCACAGCGCACGGTCGTATGCGGCGTCGCTCGGGATTGTGGCGGCGGCGCTGGCGGTTGGACTTCTCCTGCAGCGCGCGCACATCCATCCTGCGAACACTGCCTTGGTGTTTCTCACCGCGGTCTTCATCAGCGCCATCGTCTATGGCCGCGGGCCGGCACTGCTGGCGTGTGTGGCCAGCCTGCTTGTCTACAATTTCTTTTTTCTGCCGCCGCTCTACACACTCACCATTGCCGATCCCAGCAACATCGTGACGCTGTTCTTCTTCGGAGTGGTGGCGCTGATTGCGAGCAACCTTGCGGCGCAGTTGCGCCGGCATGCGGTGTCGGCAGAAACAGAACATCTGCGGTCTGCGATGCTTGCGTCGCTGTCGCACGACTTGCGGACGCCGCTTGCGTCGATACTCGGAGCAGCGAGCAGCCTTAAATCGCAGCGACAGACGCTTGACGAAGCCTCGCAGCGCGATCTGATCGAAACCATCCGTGAAGAAGCGGAGCGACTGCACCGCTTCATTACCAATCTCTTGGATATGACACGCGTCGAGGCCGGCGCGATCGCGCCGCGGCTCGATGCGGTCGACTTGAGCGACGTGACAGGCTCTGCGCTGCGCCGGGCCGAACAAATTCTCGCGGGTCACCAGATCGCTGTCGAAATACCACCCGACTTGCCGCTGCTGCGGGCCGATCCCGTTCTCTTCGAACAGATACTGTTCAATCTTCTCGACAACGCCGCCAAATATGCGCCGCCGGGCACGCGCATTCTCTTGCGCGCGCGCAACGGCGGAAATGTGGTGCGGGTGGAAATCGCCGATGAGGGCGACGGGATTCCGCCAGACGAACTCGAACGCGTGTTCGACAAGTTTCACCGCGCGCAGGCCGCCGATCGCCAGCGGGCCGGCACCGGCTTGGGGCTGGCGATCTGCCGCGGCTTTCTGCAGGCCATGAACGGCGCCATCGTGGCTGAGAATCGCGAAGGCGGTGGCGGCGCCCTGTTTGTGGTGACACTGCCCGTGAGCGGGCGCCAAGCCGCCGGAATTCCCGCATGACGCGACCGTTGCGCATTCTTGTGGTGGACGACGAACCGCCGATCCGGCGGCTGCTCCGCACCAGCTTTGCGGCCGAAGGCTATGAAACCATCGATGCGGAGGACGTCGGCTCGGCACTTCGCGCCGTGCGCGCCGATGAGCCGGACGTCGTGTTGCTCGACCTGGGCCTGCCAAAACAGGATGGGTTCGAGCTCATTCGCATGCTCCGGGAAAGCGCGCAGACAGTCCCCATTGTTGTGCTGTCGAGCCGCGCCGACGAGGCTGGCAAAGTTCGCGCACTCGACATGGCCGCGGACGATTACGTCACCAAGCCGTTCGGCACCGATGAGCTCCTCGCCCGGATTCGTGTCGCCGTTCGCCATCGCCTGCAAAGGAGCGGCGAGCGCGCGGTATTCGAATGCGGCGATCTCAAGGTCGATCTCGTTCACCGCATTATCTCCGTGCGCGATACCGAGGTGAAACTCACCCCGCGGGAATACGATGTGCTGCGTATTCTCATTGCCCATGCCGGCAAGGTGCTGACGCACCGCTTTCTCCTGCGCGAAGTGTGGGGTGGCGACGACACCGATGTGCAGTACCTGCGCATCTACATCCGCACCTTGCGCCAGAAGCTGGAGCGCGATCCCGAACGGCCCCAACTCATCCTGACCGAGCAGGGCGTGGGTTACCGCCTGCGGGCGCCGGATTGAATCGCGAGACAATATGAGCGGCATCGCCCTTGACCGAACTGACATCGCTGGGCCGCATGAACATGCGGTGCCTGCAAAGGGACGGCGTATCGCGGGACTGACGCTGGCTGCGCTCGGCGTCGTTTATGGCGACATCGGCACAAGCCCGCTCTATGCGGTGAGGGAGTCTGCGTTATCGGCGGGCGCGCATATTCCCGCAGCGCCCGCGATCATGGGTGTGGTGTCGCTGATCTTCTGGTCGCTCATTATCGTGGTGACGCTGAAATATGTCGTCCTCATCATGCAGGCGGACAACGACGGCGAAGGCGGCATCCTTGCGCTGTCGGCGCTTGCCCATCGCACGCCCGGTTTGAGCCGGCGCGCCAAGCTCGCCATGACCACTATCGCCATCCTCGGCCTCGCGCTGTTCTTCGGCGACGGCATGCTGACACCGGCCATCTCGGTTCTGAGCGCGGTGGAAGGCCTGAAGGCCGAAAGCCCAGCCCTTGCGACGCTGGTGATGCCGTCGTCGCTTGTTATCCTGATCGGATTGTTCCTGCTGCAATCGCGCGGCACAGCGCTGGTCGGCGGCCTGTTCGGGCCGGTGATGGTGGTGTGGTTCATCGTGCTGTCGGCGCTCGGGCTGTCCGCCATCGTGAAGGCGCCCACTATTCTGGCCGCGGTCAATCCTGCTTACGGCATCGCGCTGTTCGCGCACGAGCCTTGGACGGCGTTTGTCTCGCTGGGTTCTGTCGTGCTGGCGGTCACCGGGTGCGAAACGCTTTATGCCGACATGGGGCATTTCGGAAAATTGCCGATTCGGCTGGCTTGGCTCGCGATCGTCCTGCCGTCGCTGGTGCTGAACTATTTCGGCCAGGGCGCGGCGCTGCTGCTCGACCCCAAGAAAATTCCCATCGCATTCTACGCGGTGGCACCGCATTGGGCGCACTATCCGCTGGTGGCGGTCGCGACGATTGCCACGATTATCGCATCGCAGGCGGTGATCTCCGGCGTGTTCTCGATTGCCAAGCAGGCGGTGCAGCTTGGGCAATTGCCGCGCATGGAAATCCGCCACACCTCGGCAACCGAGCAAGGCCAGATTTACGTGCCCAGCATGAACGCGCTGCTCTGCATCGGCGTCGTTCTGATCGTGCTGATCTTCAAGTCCTCCGATGCGCTCGCCACCGCGTACGGCATTGCCGTCACCGGTATCATGGTGTTGAGCACCACCCTGGTGGCGGTGGTTGCCGTGCGGCAATGGCACTGGAGCCGGTGGGTGGTGGTGCCGCTGTTCGGTGCGCTGGCGCTAATCGATCTCGCCTTCCTCGGCGCCAATTCGCTGAAGATCATCGAAGGGGGATGGCTGCCCATCGGTGTCGCCGTCGCCGTGTTCATCGTGATGGACACGTGGCGGCTGGGGCGTCGCGCGCATCTGGAGAAAATCCGCGAAAGCTCGCTGCCGATCGAGCTGTTGCTGGCGCGCGCCGACAAGATGTCCCAGCGCAGTTCCGGCACCGCCGTCTTCATGAGCATCCGCAGCGACGTGGCCCCATCGGCGCTGCTGCACAGCCTCAAGCATTATCACGTGCTGCATGAGCGTGTGGTGCTGATGACGGTCCTGTTCGAGGATAAGCCGTTCGTGCGCGCCAAGAACCGCGTGCAGGTGGAGAAGCTCGGCAAGGGCTTTTTCGAGATCAAGGTGCGGTTCGGCTTCTTCGAAACGCCCGACATTCCCGCTGCGCTGGCACAGGTGCGCGCGCAAGGGCTGGCGCTCGATGCGGATACGTCCACCTTCTTCCTGGGACGCGAAACGCTTGTGCCATCCTCGAAACCAACGCTGCCGCGCTGGCGCATCGCGCTGTACATGTGGCTCGCGTCGAACGCGCTGTCGCCGGCCCGCTTCTTCCACCTGCCGCCGAACCGCGTGGTCGAACTCGGCGCCCAGGTGGCGATCTGATCGAAATCTCCGGCTGCTTGCGGTGTGAAGCACTCGCTCCTCCCCCAATTTCGCGGGGACCGGAGGGAGCGCTTTACAAGATCGGCCTGTTCGATCGGCTGATCGTGATCGCCAAGACGATGCGCGCGGCGCGAAGCACGCGCGAGCGTGTTTGCGAAAGAGAAATTGCGTGCACATTGACTTCTTCCCACCCTCCCCTTGAGGGCGGTCGAAATTTGCGAACGAGAGTGAAGCAAATTCCGGGGAGGGGTTATTGCATCGAAAACTCGCGCTGACCCCTCCCCAAAAAATCCTCCGCCGCGCGTCAGATTTTTCGACCCTCCTTCAAGGGGAGGGTGGATCGCTGGGCGATCAGCCGATCACGGATGCCGCGCGCAGGCGCGTGAGTTCGTCCGCGGTGAGCGACAGTTCTTCGCGCAGCACCAAATCGGTGTGTTCACCCAACATCGGCGGGGCGTTACGATATTCCGGCGGGGTTTTCGCGAGCCGCAGCGGACTCGCCACGAGATCAAGATTGTGGCCTGCCGAATGGGGCAAGCGCACCGTCAGCGCGCGGGCAATGGCTTGCGGATCGGCGAACACCTCGTCGATGCGGTTGATGGGGCCGCACGGTACGTTTGCGCGCTCGAGCCGCGCGATCCATTCGTGCGTGCCGCGTTGGCGCAGCAATGCTTCCAGCAATGGCACCAGCGCGGCGCGATGCTGCACGCGCAGTGCGTTGGTGACGAATCGCGGATCGCCGGCGAGCGCCTCTTCGCCGGCCACTTTGCAGAAGCGGCGGAACTGCGAATCCTTCGCCACCGCGAGAATGAGAAATCCGTCCGCCGTCGCGAACGTCTGGTAAGGCACGATGTTGGGGTGCGCATTGCCGAGGCGGCCGGGCACAGTGCCGCCGATCAGTAAATTCGCTGCCTGGTTCGCCAGCGCCGCCGCCTGGCAGTCGAACAGCGCCATGTCGATGTGCTGCCCTTCGCCGGTCTTCGCCTGATGCAGCAGCGCCGCCAAAATCGCGATGGCTGTGTAGAGGCCGGTGAAAACATCCGACACCGCGACGCCGACTTTCATCGGCTCGGCACCGGGCGCGCCATCGGGCTGGCCGGTGATGCTCATCAACCCGCCCATGCCCTGGATGAGGTAATCGTACCCGGCTTTATCCTTGTACGGACCATTGTGGCCGAAGCCGGTGAGCGAGCAATAGATCAGCGCCGGGTTGTCGGCAGCGAGCGATGCGTGATCGAGGCCGTAGCGCGCAAGTGTACCGGTCTTGAAATTCTCTACCACCACATGGGAGCGGCGGGCGAGCCGTTTGATCAGTGCGGCGCCTTCAGGCCTGGCGAAATCGATGGCGACGGATTTCTTGTTGCGGTTGGCGCAGAGAAAATAGACTGCGTCGCCCGGGTCTCCATTTTCCGTTTGCAGGAACGGCGGACCGAAGTGGCGCGTCTCGTCGCCTTCGCCAGGCTTCTCGATCTTGACGATGTCGGCACCGAGATCGCCGAGGATTTGCGTGGCCCACGGCCCCGCCAGCACGCGGCTCAAATCCAGCACGCGAATATGCGACAGCGCGCCCAGCGAAAATCTCCGTCAGATGTCGGTGCGCACGTCCCACAATTCGGGATAGAAACGCAAGCCGAGCGCCTTCTGCAGATAGGCGACGCCGGTGGTGCCCCCGGTGCCCATCTTGCCGCCGATGATGCGCTCCACCGTCTTCATGTGGCTGAAGCGCCAAAGATGAAAGCGGTATTCGAGATCGACGAGCTTCTCGGCGAGCTCGTACAGGTCCCAGTGCTTCTCGGCTTCGCGGTACACTTCGGCCCACGCTGCGGTGACCTGCGGATCGGACACATACGGCTGCGAGAAATCGCGGCTGAGCTTGTCGATCGGAATGTTGAAGCCGCGGCGCGCCAGCAAGGCCAAGGCTTCGTCGTAGATGCTCGGCTCATGCAGCGCCGCGTTCACCTCAGCGAAGATTTCAGGCTTCGATTCGAAAACGCGCGCCATGTCCGGATGCTTGTTGCCGAGGCAAAACTCCAGCATGCGATATTGATACGACTGGAAGCCGGACGAACGGCCGAGCGCCGCGCGGAAGCTTGAATAGTCGAACGGCGTGAGCGTGGAGAGAATCTCCCACGATTGAATGAGGTTCACCTGCACGCGGGCCACGCGTGCCATCATTTTGAAGGCAGGGCCTAGATCATCGGCGCGGATGTGCCGGATCGCGGCGCCAATCTCGTGCAGGCACAGCTTCATCCACAATTCGGAGGCCTGGTGGATGACGACGAACAGCAGTTCATCGTGCCGATCCGTCAGCGGTTGCTGGCAGGCAAGCAGCTCCGAAAGGCGGAGGTAGTCGCCGTACGACATGGAATCGCGCAGATCCCAGTGGACGTTCTCGGTCGAAAGGTCGACGGCGTGCGGCAATTTATCGGAAAGCAAGTCCGTGGGATCGGTCATCGGTCCGTTATAGCGGAATCTTTTGTCCAGCGTCATCAAGGGGTTGGCCGGCCGGCGCGGCGGGTGTTAATCTCGGCCGGTCATCGAAACAGGTTGTGCGGAATGGACCGGGGCTTTCGAACGGGCGCGCTTGCGCTTGCCGCTGCTGCGATGCTTGGGGGCGCAGCCCTCGCGCGGAGCAGTTGCGCAAAACCCGATGAGATCTCAGCAATCCAGACCGCTGCGATCCAGCAGGAGTTGATGGTCGCCGCGCTTACCTGCAACGAGGTGACGCGCTTCAATGCGTTTCAGACGGGCTTCGGGCCGGAGCTGCGCGCATCCGACGCGACGCTCGCACGCATGTTTCGACGCTTGTACGGGCTTCGTCGCGGCGAGGCCGAGTATCATTCCTTCAAAACAAAGCTCGCCAATCAGTCCTCGATCCGCAGCATCCACAACAATCCGTCTTACTGTCAGGAGGCCGGTGCGATGCTTGCCTCCGCACTGGTGGCGAACAAGCCGGCGCTGACGGCATTCGTGGGCGCCACATCCGTCACAATCGAAAACAAACCGGCGGAAGCGTGCTCCGATCAGACACTCACTGTCGCGCTGAAGAACGGCGCGGCCAAACATTCGCGGCGGCATCGCGGCCGTGCAGCGCTGTCGCAAAGCGCCAGCCTCCCGTAGCAAACGAAAAAGGGCGGGCCGAAGCCAGCCCCCTTGGATCGTTCGGGTGGAGGCGATCAGCCGCCGCCACCACTCAGGTCGATGACCGCCCGGCGGTTTTGCGGTTCGCGCACCCCCGGACCGGTCGGAACAAGCGGTTCGTCGAAGCTCTTGCCCACCGTGCCGATGTCGTCCGGCTTCATGCCCTGGCGCACCATCTCGTCCTTCACGGACGCGGCGCGGCGTTCCGACAGCCCCTGGTTGTAGCTGTGCGACCCGACCGTGTCGGTGTGACCGGTCACCAGGATGCGCACCGCGCCCTGCTGCTGCGCCGTCTTCACGGCTTCGCTCACGACCGCCTGCGCTTCGGCCGTCAGGTTCGACTTGTTGAAGTCGAAGAAGACGATGAACGTCTTCACCGGAGGAGGCGGTGGCGGAGGTGGCGGCGGTGGTGGCGGGGGTGGTGGAGGCGGCGGGGGTGGCGGCGGTGCGGACTCCATGTACCATCGAAGCCCAAGCATGACGGCCTGCTCGTTGTCGTTCTTGAGCGTGGCGCTCGTGCCGACAAAGGCAGTGTTGTAGTGCTTGTTGACCGTGAGGCTGCGGTAACGCCAGTCGGCCGTCAGGTCGAGATTGTCTGTGATCGAATAGGCGACACCGACAAGGCCCTGCCACATGTAGCCCCAATGGTCGTCATTGATGAGATGCAGGCCGCTCCCGGTGACATCCAGATCCGCGCGCGCCGTGCCGATGCCGGCACCCACGGAGAACGTCCACCGCGGATTGATTCGCCAGTCATAGACGCCGTTCAACGCGAAGCTGAGATTGCTGAGCCGTCCATTTATCGGTGCCGGGATAAAGGTGTTCTGGTTGAAGCCGAGCGAGTGACGGTCATAGCCGACCTCGCCCTCGAACCGAAAACCGCCGGGCAGCCTGTATCCGACTGTCCCGAGGAACAGCGCAGCACTACTGGAGTCGAGCCGCTGCGTGGCGCCTCCAGGATTGAATTGCGTGTCGATGTGGCCGAGACGGTCCCAACCCGCGCCCAAGCCGAGATACCAACCGGTCGCATCGCTTGCCGCAGCTGGCCCACAAAATGCCAACGCCGTGAGTCCGGCCAAAGCAATTGTCCGAATTTTCATCTCAACCCTCGCTCAATTGCCAAACGGAAACCTGCCGCCCGCTTCGCAGAAACTCCGTCATCTATAAGGGAAATTGAGGCGAAAGGGGAGCAAACAGGTCGCGGGAAAGCTGCTTTTGGCTGGAATTGACCAGCGTCTGTGACTCTCCTGCAACATGAATGCCGACGAATCTCGTAGAATTCTCGCAGGGTGCAGTCACAGTTGCGCCTTGGACCGGCACTCGCATAAGTGGAGCATATGCTCTCCACCGACATTCAAGAAAATCCCGTTGGCCAGTTGATCGCGCTGCTCGATCTGGAAGCGATTGAGGTCAATATTTTTCGTGGCGTCAGCCCAAAGATCGCTCCCAACGCGTGTTCGGCGGACAGGTGCTGGGTCAGGCGCTGGTTGCGGCCACGCGAACCGTGGAAGACCGCCTGTGCCACTCTCTTCATGCCTACTTCCTGCTTGCCGGTGATCCCAAGGTGCCGATCCTTTATGAGGTCGACCGCAGCCGCGACGGAAGAAGTTTCAGTTCGCGTCGTGTGGTCGCCATTCAACATGGCCGTCCGATTTTTCATCTGTCCGCTTCGTTTCAGGTGGAGGAGACCGGGCTGGAGCATCAGATCGATCCTCCGAATGTGCCTCCGCCGGAAGATCTGCCAAGCGAAGATGATTTCCGTCGCCAGATGGCCGACGCGGTGCCCGAGCAATACCGCGAACATTTCCTGCGCAAGCGGCCGATTGAACTTCGTCCCGTGGACCGCGGCGATATCTTTCGTCCCGACAAGCGGCCGCCGCATCAATCGGTGTGGGTGCGCGCGACCGGACCGCTGCCGGATGAAATCGCGCTTCACCAATGCGTGCTCGCCTACGCTTCGGACATGACGCTGCTCGACACCGCACTCATGCCGCACGGGATCGGCTGGTTTTCGGACAAGATCCAGATGGCGAGCCTCGACCATGCGATGTGGTTTCATCGCCGGTTTCGTGCCGACGAGTGGCTGCTCTACGTTCAGGACAGCCCCAGTGCATCCGGTGCGCGCGGTTTCAACCGCGGGCTGATCTACAGCCGTGAAGGCAAGTTGATCGCGTCCGTCGCACAGGAAGGATTGATGCGGTTGCGCGAAGCGGGGTCAGGCTAAGAGGTTTTTGTGACGAACGCGCTTCGTCTCGGGCGGGCATAAAACGAGTCGTTCATTGTGAAACCGTTGGCGATGAACTCGGTCGATGGTGGGGTGTAGGTGTAGCTGACTTCCGCCAGGATCACGCTCGCGCCGCTCGTAACGAGGCCGGTGGGGACAGAGATCGACGATCCTGGGCTGTGGGCTGTGGTGTTTTGCGCAACCGACCAATCGACCACGTACTGTCCGCGATGAGCGGGATCTTCCTTGATGCTCGTGATGATGATCCGCGAACCCGCCGAAGGATACGGATAAACGATTGCGTTTACCGCAGAAAACACATCGTTCAATTGGGCTGTGCTGATGGTTTCGTCTTGCGCAACAAGGTCGGCCGCGCTTGCCGCCACCGTGGTCACCTTGGCCCGGCAGATCAGCGCGTTGCAAAGCGCTATCGTTCCGACAAACAGGACGATCAGGATCGGCGCGATGAAGGCGAACTCGACGGCCACGGTGGCGTCTCGCGCCTGCAGAAACGATGGTCGTAGAGGCTTTCTCACGGCGGCGCCTCAGAAAGGTTCATTGCGAAATGTCGCGGCGGAACTCATCAGGCGCTGTCCGCCCGACAGATTGGAAAAGAACGGTCGCAGCAAAGGCGTGATGATGTCCCAGGTGTAGAATGTCCGTACCAGGACGATATCCCCGGGCCCCCCAATCACATAATTATTGAGATTGGGATTCAGATTGCCATTGGCGTCGATAGGATTGGGCAGGTTGACGTTGCCGAAGTCACTGAACGCTTCTACGTCCACCTGCAGGTTCGCGCCGCAAGTGAGCAACGGCGAAACCTGGGTGCAGATATAATCGTGAAACTGAGCGGCGGTCATGTTCTGTGCCTGGGCCTGTCCCGTCCGGACCAGACGCGCAGCATCGGCGGTGGCCTTGTCCAGCATGGAATTGCCGAAAAAGACGAGGCCCGTCTCAAGAATTCCGAACAACAGCATGAAGAATGGAATCGCGATCAACGAAAATTCCACCAGAACCGAGCCGCGCCGATCGCGCGCCAGCGCTCCGATTGTACGAGCCGATGTCAATGTTGCGCGCACGCCCGCCGCTTCCGACCTTTCGCAGGTGAACTGTACGCTTGCGGGCCCACTCCGCGAAGTATGAGCTGGTTGTGTGGTGAATGACGCGTAAATCGGATGAGCTCGTGCCCCTTGCGGCGCTAACGCTTGTGGCATGGTGTATGGACCGACTCCACGCTTAACGCCTCTGCAACCACGATTTCCATTACCACCGGCATTGGCGCGCAAAATCACGCATGATGATCGTGAAGATCATGCAGGCTGGCGATTCATGTCGGGATTTCGTTCTCTGATTCGGCATGTCGGGGCATTCTGGCGCTCGAAACGCGCGAATGTGGCGATCATCTTCGGGTTGTCGCTGGTACCGATCGGCGTGGCGGCCGGTGCAGGGCTCGATATGGCGCGCGCCATGCTCGTGCGCTCGCGGTTGACGCAGGCATTGGATGCTGCCGGTCTGGCTGTGGGTGGGGCGAGCAATGCCGGCCTCTCGCAAAGCCAGCTGCAGACACTGGCACAGCAATATTTCAATGCGAACTACGTAGCGGACAGCAGCCTTGGAATGCCAGCCGCCGTAAGCGTCAGCATCGTCAACAAAACGGCGACTCTGTCATCCAGCGTTGCCATGCCGACTGTGCTGGTGCGGCTTGGCGACCTGATCGGATGCACCCATTGCGATACGATGAACATTCCCGTCTCTACGGAGATTGTGTGGGGGCAAACGAAACTCTGGGTTTCGCTCGTTCTGGATAACACCGGATCGATGACGCAAACCGACAGCACCGGCACGAGCAAGATCAGCGCGCTGAAGACGGGGACCCATCAGCTCCTCGGGATATTGCAAAATGCTGCGCAAAGTCCGGGAGACGTGCAGGTCGCCATTCTTCCCTTCAGCAAGGACGTGAATGTCGGCACCAGCAACGTGAATGCCAGCTGGGTTGACTGGACCGACTGGGAAGCGCCGCCGCCAAACTCCACGCCAAGCTCGAGCGTGGGACCGGGGTCCAGTTGCCCGTGGTCGACTTTTTCGAAGGGCTTTACGTGCCAGACCAGCGCGACAAATGGGAGTTCCACCACCAGCACCGTGCCCTCTAGCGGGTTGATCTGCCCCAGTCAGCACAATGCGAATGCCTCCTCAGGGCTTGGCGGCCATTACTACAACGGCTGCTATAACAGCGTGAAACAAAACAGCCGCTGCACTTCCAACTGCTTGTACAATCACACATGGGTCGCGAATGCCCATTCCACCTGGGGCGGCTGCATCGAGGACCGTCCGCAGAACTACGACGTGCAGAACACCTCGCCCGGTGGCGCCAACACCAACTTTCCGGCGGAGAACAATCCCTATTGTCCCCCTGCCACAGTGATGGGTCTCAGCTATGACTGGACCGCCTTGAGCAACAAGGTGGATAGCATGAATGCGGCGGGCTCCACCAACCAGCCGATTGGCCTTGCCTGGGGCTGGATGGCTCAGACCTCCGGCAACCCGCTAAACCCGCCGGCGCTCCATGCGGACACCCAACAGTTCCTGATCATCCTTAGCGACGGCTTGAATACCCAGGACCGTTGGTCCGGCGACGGCTCCAATCAAGCCAGCGGCGTTGACAGTCGCATGGACCTGGTTTGCAGCAACGCCAAGAGCGCAGGTCTGGTCGTCTACGCGATCTTCGTGGATCTGAACGGCACACAGGGAAATTCGACGACCTTGCAGAACTGCGCAACCGATTCGAACAAATATTTCGACCTCACAACATCGGGCGAAATCATCTCCACTCTTAACGCGATTGCTGAGGACATTATCAATCTGCGGGTCGCAAGGTAACGGCGATCGCCAAGGCCCGCACCAGACAACGATTCGCAGGTGATTCTCAGCACGTTAACCGTCGCGCGGCTACGATAAAGGCATGCACATGCTCGCGCGACTGCTGCCACGCCTCGCTCTTTCCGAAGAACTGCGCCGCGGCAGCAAGGCTTACGATCTTCTTGCCGCTGTTCCGCTGCTGGTCTGGTACGGACTGACCGCGATCGGCCAATCCCGCGTCCTGCTTCATCAGCTCGCGCAACTCACCTCAGGCGAGCCGAGCCTCGGACTGGCGATTGCCATTCTTTCCAAATTGGCGGCCTTCCTGTTCGCCGTCATCGTGATCGGCCTGTTGTTCGCGCGGCGCCCGCCGAAATCCGGAACGGACCGCATCTTGCCCAAAGCAATGGCGATCCTGGGCACCTATCTGACGGTCGCAATCCTCGCATTGCCCCAGCCCCATCTGCCGGTTTGGGCCCTCGCCGCCTCGACCGTGCTCATTTTCTCCGGCAGCGCCTTCTCCGTGTATGCGCTCATCTTCCTTGGCCGCTCCATCAGCCTGATGCCGGAGGCACGCAAGCTGGTGACGAGCGGGCCATACACAGTGGTTAGGCACCCGCTTTATCTGGGGGAGGGCATCGCCCTGACCGGCACAGTCATTCAATACATTTCGCCGTGGGCGGTGCTGCTGTTCGCCGCTCAGATCTGCTGTCAGCTCTATCGGATGGGTTGCGAAGAGGAAGTGTTGACCGAGGCCTTCCCCGAGTACGACGCCTACTCGATGCGCTCGTTCAGGGTCATTCCGGGGCTATATTGATACCGGTTCGGCCACGGACGGCGCGGCATCTCGCTGGCGCTTCAGAAAAGCTGTCCACGTCGCCGTGATACGTCCCGCCGCAATCCAGACGAGCATGGCGACCAATGCGCCGGCGACCCCGTCAAAGACATAGTGCCAGCCCAGAACGATCGAGCCCACGAAAATCAGAACGGCGAAGACCGAGAACGCCGTTCCGAGTTTCCAGTTGGTACGCCATCCGAGCAGCGCCAACAGAACCGCGACAGTCACATGCATGCTAGGCATCGCTGAGATGCCCTGGATGTCACCCTGGCCAGTCACGTATGCGCGCCAAAGTTCGTCCTGAACGGCCACTGTCCAGATGGGCCAATGCACGCTCGTCGCGCGCAGATAGTGCATCAGCGGGGCGTAAGGGTTCGGGCCTTTTGCGATGTAGTCATAGAAGCACGGGCCGGCGGAGGAAAAAATCGTGGCGAGAACAAAGCCTCCGAAGAACCATGCAAACACGAACGCCAGAAAGAATTGGGATCGAACAGGATCGGAACTCGGCCGCGCAAGTTGCCAGAACACGCATCCAAACATCGCGAAAAACCAGAGATCATAGGCAAAGCTCAAGATGGTTGTGATGAACGGGTACCCCACAATCGGCTGGAGGTACTCCCAGATTGTGTGACCGTTTCCGAGCGCAAGGCTCATGCGCATGAACACGGGATCCCAGGAAAAGGGATGAATGCGGATGATGTCGATTTTCAACGCGGTGAAGATCATCAGCAGCGGAGCCAGAACTGCGACACCGTGCACCACGGATCCGAGGCGATCCCTGTGCATCGCCGCACTGAAGAGATGGCGCAGGATTTCCCGCAACGGATGGCTTGACCGGCCGGCACTGTAGCTGGCGAACAGGAAACGCAGAGCCGCGCCTGCTGCAAGCAGAACAATGACCTGCACGAGCGTCGAAAGAAAAAAGGAGCCCGATATAAGGGGCAGGTCGAGGTGGTATGCCACCAGAATGACTTGCGTGATTGCCGCAAAGGCGACCAGGCAAGCATATAGGGGAACGTGATCCAGAAAAGTGCGGCGTACGCTCGCTACGCAGGCCTCCGCCATTTGCCGGAAAGCGTCGGCGGGCAGTGCTGACATATCTGAGCCTTAAACAGTGGCGAATCGCACTTAGTGGGCGGCGCTGGCAGCTTTCAGCCCCGCGTCCTGATGGCTGTTCACCTGCTCCATCCGGCTGGAGAACGAATCCTTGTCATCGCCCGGCACCGGCGAGCTCTCGCACCGCGCTCCTGCGCAAGCATAGGTCGCCTGAGCGGTGCCGCGGTGCAGAATGACGGTATTGCCGGTATGTCCGAACACCGTCACCGAGTCATTCACCACCTGTTTGCCGTCCGCATTGAGCGCCACGATATTGGTGGCGCCAAAACTCTTGCCCAACACAAAGGCATGTTTGTTGTCGATCAGACTGACATCCGCGATCATGGGGTTGCCGACGTAAATGGTCGAGATGGGCTGCGAAAACGCAACGACCCGCACTTCATCCATCGGTAGCGCAATCGAGGGGGCGGCATGCGCGGCGATGCGCCGATGCGCAGCCTTCACCCGAACCGCCACGGTGACCTTGCGACCCACAACCGCCTTGGTTCCATGAGCGACCACCACTTTGACCTTCGGCGCCGCAATAGCCGATGCGCGCAGCGCCGGTTTCGAACTGGCGACCGGTACCGTCACGCTTCCCGTGCGCAATACCGGTTGCGCAGGCGGAGCGGCACGCTGAACAACCACATTGGCTGCGCCCGCGGTCGCGGCGGCAGCAACGACAGCGGCCGTGACGGCCAAGAAGTGTTTGTAGGCGCGGCGCATCGTTCGACCCTCTGGCGGTTGTCACCAAAGGATAACCGCAGGCGCGTAAAGGAAAGTTTAAGCGGCGGCTCCTGAGCGGATTGCCTCCGCACTAACGCAATCCTAACCGCGACCACCGACATTCCACAGGCAGTTCGATGGATCGGGGACATCATGCATGCACCGGCTGGCGCGCTTGCCCCCGCTGATCCGCGGCCTGGCGTTTTGTCGGTTGTCAGCGAATTTCCGTTCGAATGGGCCGGCATCGGCGGCATCGCGCTGCTCGATATCGTCTGGATCAATCAGACAAGATTTTCCTTCCATATTCCGTCTCGGGATCTGGCGGCTGTCATCGCCATCTTTATCGTGGGCATCCTGTTTCGCACGCTCTACCGCGATCGCCGCGGCTCGCTGATCGCGGAGTATTGCGCGCTATCCCTCGTTGCGACGGCCACGTTTGGGATTTTATCGTACCTTTGCGCCTCAACGGCGTTCCCCTTGATTGACAGCACGCTTCTGCGCCTGGATCGGGCGATCGGGTTTAACTGGACCCACTGGTTCCAAGTTTTCCAATCCGGCTCGTTTCTGCGTATGAGCTTGTACCTTCTCTATTCCAGCATATCCGTACAAGACCTGTACTTCTTGGTTTTGTTTGGCTTGCTTAGAAACACTGCCAGACTGCGAGAGCTCTATTGGATTTTCTTTGTCTCGTGCGGTGTGACGCTGATTGTTTCTGCCTTACTCCCGGCATTGGGACACGTGGAGGTCTTCGGAATCGGCGACTTCTGCAGCTACCTTACCGATGTGAAGCGGTTGCGCCATGGCGGCGCTGTTCAGTTCGATGTCGCGACGTTGGGGGGCATTGTCACCTTCCCTTCGTTCCACACAAGTTTGGCGATAATCTACACCTACGCATTCCGCCGCACGGGCATCATTGGGATCGCCGTAGCCGGCATCAATCTCCTGATGCTTCCCGCCATTCCTCCCATCGGGTGTCACTACCTTGTGGACATGCTCGGCGGCACCGCGGTTGCGGTTGGATCGATCGTTTTGGTTCGGCGATGGTTTCCACAAGGAACTTGCCGGTCGTGCTGACAGCGATGAATGCGCTGCGAGGTAAATGCCTGGTAAATCGCGTGCGCAGGATTGGTCCAGATGTCGTGTTTTCGTCCTGTCGTGGCACAAGAGAGACTTCACTGGTCATTCTCGCGCTAATTTGGCCTTAAGCTTTGGCGCGTAGCCTTGCGCGTAAGTCCACATGCGAGGCCGTGCGCAAGACCGGCCGCTCTTTTGGATGTCCTAGGGTGTCTAACAAGGAGGCTTCAATGCAGAACCTTATTTCCCGTTTCGTCCGGGACGAGTCCGGCGCGACGGCGATTGAATACGGCCTGATCGCAGCGTTGATTTCGGTCGTGATCATCGGCGTGCTGACCACGATCGGCACGAACTTGACGGCCAAATTCGGTACGGTCGCGAGCGCGCTCTAATCGCCTCGGCAACACTGTGCAACGGTCGCCCCGAAAGGGGCGGCCGTTCGCGTTTTGTGAGAGACATGTTTGCGCACCTGATCATCTTTGCGCCGCTCGTTTTCCTGCTGCTGCTTGCGGCGGGATGGGACCTCGCCAGCTACACCATTCCGAATTTCATTCCCCTCGTCGTGCTGCTCGGTTTCGGCGTGTTCGCGCTCGCCGCCGGATATTCGGCAGGCCAGTACGAGATGCACGCTCTCGCGGCGCTGATCGCTCTTCTGGCCGGGTTTGTGCTGTTTGCCTTGGGATACATCGGCGGCGGCGATGCCAAGCTGTTTGCCGCGATCGCCGCCTGGTTCGGCCTGCACGACCTGCTGACATACGTCCTTGTCGCGTCGATTTTCGGCGGAGCTTTGACGCTGGCGCTTTTGGCGGCGCGTCGCATGCCGTTGCCTGTTGCGCTGGCAAGCCATTCCTGGATCGTGCGCCTGCACGAACCGCAGGGCGGCATCCCTTACGGCGTCGCGCTTGCCGCGGGCGCACTGGCATTTCTTCCGTATACTGATCTTTTCCGCAGCTTCGCCGGTTGATCGCGATCTCCTCCCGTTAAGCCTTTTCTAAAGGGTTTTGTGTTCGGATCGGGACACAAAGGAGCATCGATGCCATGAACCGGTCGCGCGTCATCATTCTGGCCCTGGCGGCGCTGGCCGCAGGCGCTGCCGCTCTGCTTGCTCGCGGATTTCTTGGCGGCGGGACCGAGCCCAGCAAGGCACTTCCCGGACCGGTCGCCTCGGTGGGCGTGCTTGTCGCGAACGCCAAAATCGATCCCGGCCGGCCGGTGACGCCCGATCTGGTTCGTTGGCAGCCCTGGCCGAAATCCTCAATCGACTCGACGTTCTTTACGCAAAGCGCAAATCCGAATCCCGACCTCATTGTGAAGGGCACGGTAGCGCGCACACCCATGCTCCCCGGCGAACCGCTGACCAACACGAAAATCGTGCATTCCGATTCCGCCGGCTTCATGGCGGCGACGGTCGCACCGGGCATGCGCGCCGTGTCGATCCCGATCACCACGGAATCCGGTGCCGGTGGATTTATCCTTCCGAACGACCGCGTCGACGTCATTCTGACCGTGCAGGTTTCCGATCAGCCGAAAAGTTTCGGAGCACGGACCTTCCTGCATGACGTGCGCGTGCTGGCCGTCGATCAGACCTATACGCAAGACAAGGACCATCAGACGGTGCTCGCAAAAACGGCGACACTGGAGCTGTCGCCGCAGCAGGCAGAAGCGGTAGAGGCTGCTGCTTCTACAGGAACCGTATCGCTCGCGCTGCGCCCCCTCGGCGAAACGCCGGGTGCGGATCTTGCGATGAACACCAATCAAAACCGGCCGGTTTCGGTCATTCGCTACGGGATGGCTCGCGCCGGCGGCGCAGTGCCAGGCAAAGGGGAGTAGGCGCGCCATGCGCAAGCGATTTTTCGCAGTCTGCGTTTTCGGCATGGCTGCGCTGGCGCAGCCGGCCACAGCCAAAGCTCCGATGCATCGCGAGCCGACACCGCAAAAGGTGCTGAACGTCTCCACACGCGGCGATGGTCCGGCACATCAGCGGATCACGTTGGCGCTGGGCAAGGCCGCTCTGGTTCAACTCGACGCCGATGCACGCGACGTGCTGGTTTCAAACCCGGAAACCGTTGACGCCGTTGTGCGTTCGCCGCGCCGGGTATTTCTGCTGGCGCAGAAGACAGGCCAGACCAACGCCTTCTTCTTCGATGCCGCGGGCCACCAGATCCTGTCGATCGATATTCGCGTCGAGAGGGATGTCACCGATCTCGGTTCGATGATGCACGACAATTTTCCGGGCTCGAACGTGCACGTCTCGGCCATGAACGACAACGTCGTTCTCAACGGCAGCGTGAACAGCGCGCAGGAAGCCGCCCGGGCACAGGATCTTGCGGCGAGCTTCGCCGGCGACCCGAAGAAGGTCGTCAATATGCTGAAGGTGCAGGCCAATGAGCAGGTAATGCTGAAGGTGCGTGTCGCTGAGATGCAGCGCCAGATCGCAAAACAGTTCGGCGTCAATCTTTCCGAGGCGGCCCTAATCGCCGGTGTGCCGGTTATCGCGTCTACCGGCAACCAGTTCGACCTTCTCGGCCGCGCGCTGTCGGATGCATCCGGCGGACAAATCGGATCGGTCTGCCCACAGGCGTTCCTGCCGCATGTCACGAGCCAAACGATTGTGACCAGCGGTCAAGTTACAACAGGTCCGTGGGGCGCCGGCCTGGGGGGTGCCAACGGATCGTCTCAGATCATCGGGCCGTTCACCCACCGCTCCCCGATTGTCAGCGGCACCACGACAACGAGCACCATACCGTGCGCCAGCCCCAACAATCTGCAGGGTGTCGTCAACGCCCTGGATCAGGTTGGTCTGATGCACACGCTGGCCGAACCGAACCTGACAGCGGTTTCGGGAGAAACCGCGAGATTCCTCGCCGGCGGCGAATTCCCGGTGCCGGCCGGCCGTGACCAGCAGGGCAACGTCTCGATCCAGTTCAAGCAGTTCGGCGTTGGTCTGTCGTTCACGCCGGTCGTGCTGAGCGAAAACCGCATTTCGCTTCAACTATCTACGGAAGTGAGCGAACTGACCAACACCGGCGCATTCACGCTGGCGGGCGGCACGGTTACGGATCCCAACACCGGGCAGACGATCACGGTGCCCGGCGTTACCATTCCGGCGCTCAATGTGCGGCGTGCGCAGACCACGATCGAGTTGCCGTCCGGCGGCAGCTTCGCCATCGCCGGCCTGTTGCAGCACACCAACAAGCAGGTGATCGATCAGTTCCCTGGCCTCGGCAACATGCCGGTGCTCGGCGCGCTGTTTCGCAGCCGCGATTACCAGAACAACGAGACCGAGCTCGTGGTCTTGGTCAGCGCTTATCTGGTGAAGCCCACAAGCGAGAAGAAGCTCGCCGCGCCCACCGATAGCTTCGTGCCCGCAACGGATCTCGACACAATCCTGATGGGCAAAATGAGCGCGGAGCATGTCGTCGATCCAAGCAGCCTCAAATCCGCCGCCAACGGCAAAACCGGCTTTATCGTTCAGTAAGGGAACGCGATCATGAACAAAGATGTGATGCGCCTTGCGGCTCTTGCCGCAGTGCTCCTGGCGGGCAGCTGTGCCGGCGTGGGCAGCAACGATCCCGTTCCCACTGTGGATCCGCAGCTGGCCTATCCGATTACGGTGCAGCCCGACTATCAATCGGTGAAGGTTTCGTTCGCGGGTCCGGGCGCCGCTATGGCGCCGGAAGATGCCGCGAAGCTTGACCGGGTTGTGCAGGACTATCTTGCGCAGGGCGACGGCTCGCTCAGCGTTTCGGCACCGGAAGGTCCGGAATCCTCAGAAGCCATCACCTATTTTGGCGAGCGGCTCGCACAAATGGGCGTTGCGCGATCGCGTATTTTGGTGGGCACGCATCCCGTGGCCGATGGCGATCGCCGGGTGGAAATCGGGTTTGTCGGATACGTTGCGCACACCAAGCCGTGCGGCGACTGGTCCAAGAACGCCAATGATGACGATTCAAATCTGCCGATGCCCGATTTTGGATGTTCGGTGCAGCACAACATCGCAGCCATGGTCGCCAATCCACGCGATCTCGATCAGCCGCGCCGCCTTGACGACGGCGCCGACGGTGCGCGCCGCTCGACCGTGATGGGGCACTATGAAAAGGGCGAGATTACACAGGCCGACAAACACACCGTCGACAAGTCCACCGAGCAGTCCGGCATCAGCTCCGACGTGCAGTAACGGTAAGCAGGCAGGCGAAAGCGCATGAGCAAGCTGCAAGCGTCGGGTGAGGAGCCGTTCGGGGCGGCGCCGCATGAGCGGCCGGTCCCGCGGATTTCGATCCAAGCCTTTTGCGAGTTTCCGGATACCGGCGCGGCGCTTCAGCGGGCCGCCGCCGACCGGCGGCTGTCGAAAGCGACTCTGAACGTGCAGCTGGGCGGCCTTCAGGCCGCGGTCGAGCATCATTCCGGCCATGTGACGCCGAATCTGTTGATCGTGGAGACCCGCCTGCAAGGAAAAGCGGCGTTGGAGGAAATCGATCGGCTTGCCGAGGTCTGCGATCCATCGAGCAAGGTCATTGTCGTCGGCCGCATCAACGATGTCGAGCTGTATCGCGAACTGATGCGCCGCGGCGTCAGCGAATACCTTGTGGCACCGCTCAATCCCCTGCACCTCATCGAGGTGATTTCCGGATTGTATCTCAATCCAGATGCACCACCCGTTGGGCGGGTGGCCAGTTTCATAGGCTGTCGCGGTGGCGTGGGCAGTTCGACACTGGCGCACAATATCGGATGGTGCATCGCCGAGCGCATGCACATCAGCACAACGATCATCGATCTCGATCTCTCCTTCGGAACCGTCGGATTGAATTTCAACGAGGAGCCCGGACAAGGCGTGGCAGAGGCATTGTCGTCGCCGGAACGGCTTGACGACGTGTTGTTGGATCGGCTGCTCCTCAAGATGAGCGACCATTTGGCTCTATTCGCTGCACCCGCCGCGATGGATCGCGCCACCGAAGCAGAACCTCATGCTTATGAAGGCGTCATCGACATCGTTCGCCAGTCCACGCCTTGCGTGATCCTCGATTTGCCGCACCAGTGGAATCCGTGGGTGCGCCAAACCGTACTCTCCTCGGACGAAATCGTGTTCGTGGCTGCGCCCGATCTCGCAAGCCTGCGAACCGCTAAAAGTCTTGTCGATCTCGTCAAGCAAAATCGCCCGAACGACCCGCCCCCCAAGCTGGTCATGACCCAGGTCGGCATCCCGCGCCGGCCGGAAATTCCGGTGAAGGACTTCGCGGCCACGGTCGGTCTCGCACCAGTGATGGTGTTGCCGTTCGAACCGCAGCTCTACGGCTCCGCATCGAACAACGGCCAGATGCTGATGGAAGTCCAGCCGAAATCACAGACCGCCGACGCAATTCTGCGTCTCGCCCAGGTTATTACCGGCCGCGCGCCGGCGCTTGAGTCCGATAAGAGCGTGTTGCCGTTCCTCTCATTCCTGAAAGGTCGCAAGCAGGCGTGAACACCATGTTCGGAAGACGCTCAGCAGTATCCGATCTCCCGCGCACCCCGCCGCCTCCGCGCACGGAGCCTGTTGCGGCAAAGGTTGCGTCGCCAGCCGTCGCTCCCAAAGCGCCCCCAGCTGCAGCGCCGCCGCCGCCGCCGTCCTCCGGCGGGAATGCCCCTGCTGCTGGTGCTCGGCCCCAGGTCGTCCCCACCCCTTCGAAGCCGTTGCCGCCGCGTGTCGCCGATCAACGCTCGGATGATTACTATCAGATCAAGACGACGATTTTTAATGCGCTGATCGACACCATCGATCTGGCCCAGCTCGCCCAACTCGATCCGGATTCCGCGCGCGAAGAGATCCGCGACATCGTCAACGAGATCATCTCGATCAAGGCCGTTGTGATGTCGATCGCCGAGCAGGAGCACCTGCTGCAGGACATCTGCAACGACGTGCTTGGCTACGGCCCGCTGGAGCCGTTGCTGGCCCGCGACGACATCGCGGATATCATGGTCAATGGTTCCGGCCGCGTGTTCATTGAAGTGGGTGGCAAGGTTCAGCTCACCAACATCCGATTCCGCGACAATGCGCAGTTGATGAACATCTGCCAGCGCATCGTCAGCCAGGTCGGCCGCCGGGTGGACGAATCTTCGCCCATCTGCGACGCGCGCCTGCTGGACGGCTCGCGCGTCAACGTTATCGCGCCGCCGCTGTCGCTGGACGGTCCAACCCTGACAATCCGCAAATTCCGCAAGGACAAGTTGCGGATGGACGATCTGGTGCGCTTCGGCTCGATCAGTCCGGCCGGCGCCCGTGTATTAGGTGTGATCGGACGTTGCCGCTGCAACGTGCTGATCTCGGGAGGCACCGGTTCCGGCAAAACCACACTGCTCAACTGCATGACGGCGTTCATCGATGCCGACGAGCGCGTCATCACGTGTGAAGACGCCGCCGAACTTCAGCTGCAACAGCCGCACGTGGTGAGATTGGAAACCCGTCCACCCAACCTGGAAGGACAGGGCCAGATCACCATGCGCGATCTGGTGCGGAACTGTCTGCGTATGCGCCCGGAACGCATCATTGTCGGCGAGGTGCGCGGACCGGAAGCATTCGACCTCTTGCAAGCCATGAATACGGGCCACGACGGGTCGATGGGCACACTGCACGCCAACAGTCCTCGCGAAGCCATGACTCGTCTGGAATCGATGATCACCATGGGCGGATTTTCGCTGCCGGTGCGCACCATTCGCGAAATGATCGTCGGCTCTCTCGATGTGATTGTCCAGGCTGAACGCATGCGCGATGGCTCGCGCCGCATTACCAAGATTACCGAGATCGTCGGCACCGAGGGCGACGTCGTTATCACGCAGGATCTCATGAACTTCGAGATCCTCGGCGAAGACGAAACCGGCCGGATGGACGGCAAGCATGTCGGCACGGGCATCGTGCGTCCGACTTTCTGGGAACGCGCCCGCTATTTCGGCATGGAACGCGAGCTCGCCGAGGCGCTCGACGAACTCCAGCAGTGAGGCGCCGATGGGCTCTCTTGTCTATTTGCTGACGGCATTCTTCTTCCTGGCCGGATTGGGCGGCCTTGCTTACAGCTTTGTTGCGCCGTCCGGCGAGACTTCGAAGAAGCGGATGGCGGCCGCAGCAGGGCCGGTGGCGTCAGGTGCGGGCCGCGCGGCGCCGGATGCCAATCAACAGCGCCGCAAGAACGTTCAATCGCTGCTCAAGGATCTCGAGAAGCAGCAGAAGGCGAAGAAGCAGCGGCCCACCATGCGCCGGCGCATCGAGCAGGCCGGGCTTGAAATCAGCGTGCAGACATTCTGGATTGCTTCTGCGGTTGCAGGCGCGATCGCCGCGCTTGCCTGTGTTGTCCTCCGCGAATCCATTGTTGTCGATGTGCTGGCGGGATTTGCCGTGGGCATCGGATTGCCGCGCTGGATCCTGGGCTTTCTCAAGAAGCGGCGGCAAAAGAAATTTACGCTGGAATTCGCCAACGGCATCGACGTGATCGTGCGCAGTGTACGATCGGGCCTTCCGACGACGGAGGCGCTCAAGATCGTTGCCAAAGAGATACCCGAACCGGTGGCCGGCGAATTTACCAAGCTTGTGGAAAGTATGAAGGTTGGCGTCACCATGGAACAGGGGCTGAAGCGCATGTACGATTCCATGCCCACTGCCGAAGTGAGCTTCTTCGCCATTGTGATGACGATTCAGCAGAAGTCGGGCGGCAATCTCTCCGAGGCTTTGAGCAACCTCGCCAACGTGCTTCGCGACCGAAAGAGGCTGCAGGGCAAGATCAAGGCGATGTCATCCGAGGCCAAAGCATCGGCCATGATCATTGGCTCCTTGCCGCTCGTGGTGATGGCCTTGGTGTATTTCACGACTCCCGACTACATCAAGCTCCTGTTCACCGAGCGCATGGGCAATCTCATGCTCGCGGGCTGCGCGTTCTGGATGGCGACCGGTATCGCGGTGATGAAGAAGATGATCAGCTTCAAATATTGAGGACCAGCGAAAATGAGCACAGACGTCGGCGTCCTCAACATTCTGTTCGATCGCGATTTTCTCATCATGGCTTTTGTGGGCGTCCTGGCGTTCGCCACCGTCGTCACGCTCGGTCTGCCACTGCTCGAGCGTCGCTCGCTCGGCACCCGCATGAAATTGGTATCCGAGAAGCGCGAAGAGCTTAGACAGAAGCACCATGCAGCCCTCAACAAGCGAAGCAGTCTCAGGACGGAACCGGTTTCGTTCATGAAGGAGACGCTCGAGAAGCTAAAACTCTCGAGCATTCTCGAAGGATCGAACACCCGCGAGAAGCTGGCGCAGGCAGGCTACCGCGGACAAGCGCCGCTGGTCACCTTCATGTTCTTTCGTTTCGTGATGCCCTTCATTCTTTTTGCCGTGGCGTTGCTTTATGTGTTTGGCGTCCTTCACCTCCATTGGGCTGCCTGGCAGAAATTTCTTGCGGCGTTCGCCACTGCGGCGCTGGGCTTCTATGTGCCGGACCTGTTTCTTTCGAACAAGATCACGCGCCGCCAGCAATCCATCATGAAGGCATTTCCCGACGCATTGGACCTGCTGTTGATCTGTGTGGAATCCGGCATGTCGATCGAGGCGGCCTTTACGCGCGTCGCGACCGAAATAGGCGCGCAATCAGTGGAACTGGCGGAGGAATTCGGCCTGACCACCGCCGAGCTCTCATATCTGCCGGACCGCCGCCAGGCTTTCGACAACCTTGCCAAACGCTGCGGCAATTCCGGTGTGAAGGCGATCGCCGCGGCCCTCAATCAGGCGGAGAAGTACGGTACACCTCTCGGCCAGGCGCTGCGGGTCTGCGCGCAGGAGAATCGAGAGCACAGGATGGCGGAAGCGGAGAAGAAGGCCGCCGCCCTGCCCGCGAAGCTCACCGTCCCGATGATCGTATTCTTTCTGCCCTGCTTGTTCGTTGTGATTATGGGCCCGGCGATCATGAAGGTCATGCGCATCTATCACTGAGCGCGGGCGCGCCCGCAACCTTCTCGAAAAGGTCGATTGTTACTCGCCCTGGTCCGCTGTACGCAGCGTAGGGGGCGGCGAGATTTTTTTCGCGGCCGCCTTCACAGGCTTTGAAGTCTTTGCGGCAGCCGCCGCTTTGTGAACCGCTTTCGGGCCGCCGTGCGCATCGGACGGGACCGCCTGCATGACAATCGACTTCGGCTGCGAAGATCTTGCTGGACTCGCGCCTTGCTGCGCCATTGGCTTCGCGATGGCCGCTTTCGCTCGCATCTGCGCCAGGAGCTGCAGGTTGCTTGCGATCTTTGGGTTGTTCGCGCCAGAGGCTTGTGCGCGCGTCAGCAGCTTCTGCGCGCCATCGAAATCGCCTGCCAGCATCCGCGAGACGGCATAATTGTTCAGGACACTCGGATCGCCAGGATGCAGGACCAGGGCGCGGTCATAAGCGGCCGCCGCGTTCTTGCGGTCATCGAGCTGATCGTACGCAACGCCCAATGCCGAGTAGACGGTGGCATCGTTCTGGTTGAGCTGCGCGGCGCGCTTCAGGAAGGCCGCCGCATCTGCGGGCCGATTCTGTTGAACCAGACACTTGCCGTATTCACCGACCACGCGGGCGTCATCGGGCGCGATCAGGACCAGTTGTGCGAAGGCCCGCACCGCGCCGGCGATATCGCCTTTCGCCCGCAGCGCCTGCGCACTTCGGATCTGATCTTCCAGGTTGGTCGCTGCGGTCGCCGTCGCCGGATTTTGCGCGGCTGCCGGGCTCGACGTCTGAGCCGGCTTGGTGGTGGCCGTCTTGGCCGTCGCATTCCCATTGGCCGCACCGGACAATCCGGCGCATCCGCTGTTTGCGGCGGCGAAAAGGACGACGGCAGCGCTGCTGATCAGGTGACGGCGCATGTGGCGGCTCCGGCGGGAAATCCCATCCCGGAGAGTGGCGCCGAGGCGTCAACAAAACCTTAAGCATCTTTGTGGGCAGATTGCCGCGGTTGGAAGGCCAAATTGCTGACGCAAAACCGTGCTTCGCTGCCGCCGATGGCGAACCGCGCCCTCGCCTTTTCTGGCATCGGTGGAATTCTGCTGGCTATTACCGTCGCCGGCTCCGCACTGCTGCTGCAGGCACAAACCGCGGTTTCGCGCATCGCCTTTGTCATTGCGACCGGACCCACGGGCGGCACGTACTTCCCCGTGGGCGAAGCCATCGCCACCATCCTCAGCCATCCTCCCGGAGTCTATCGCTGCGAAAAATCCAACGCGTGCGGTCCCGCTGGCCTGATCGCCTCGGTCCGCACCAGTCCCGGGGCCGTCTTCAACGTGCAGGCGGTGAATGCCCACACTGTGGATGCCGCACTCGCACAAGCGGACGTGATCGCTGACGCGGTGGCCGGCAAGGGGAGCTTCAAGAGTGTGGGTCCACAGAAGCACGTGCGAATCGTCGCAGATTTATTTCCCGAAGAGGTGCATTTGATTGCTGCGAATGCCGCACATATCGCGTCGGTGGCTAAGCTGCGCGGCAAGCGTGTTTCTCTCGGTCCAACGACATCCGGGACGATCGTCACGGCGCGCGCTGTGTTGGGTGCATTTCGGGTTCCCGCATCGCGCATCAAAGTCAACAACGATCCGTCCGATGTCGCCGCCGAAGAGCTGGCGCAGGGCAAACTGGACGCGATGTTTTTCGTCGGAGGAGCACCGGTGCCGCTGGTGCGCGAGCTCCTGGAGACCGGCAAAGCGTCACTTGTGCCAATCGATGGAGAGGGTCGTGTACGCCTGCTGAAGCAGCCGCACGGCCTCTCCAGCATGACCATCCCGGCGGGGCTTTATCCCAAGACCGGGAAGACAGAGACGGTCGGCGCACGCGCCATCCTGATCGTCAACGATTCACTGCCCGATAGCGAGGTTTATGCGGTTGCGAAATCGCTGTTCAATTCCGCGAATCGGCAGGCACTCGCCGGCAGCCACCGAAGCGCGCAGCTGATAAAGCTCGATACCGCGGCCATCGATCTGCCGGCACCGCTACATCCCGGCGCTCTGCGATTCTACAAGAACGCCGGCAAACTGCCGAAGAAGCCGCCGCCCAAACCTCGATCGAAACCCAAATCAGGCAAGCCCTGACTCGGTTTCCCCCTGCGCTGCCTTCTCCCAATCGCGCATGGCGGGCAGTGCCCACATCCTATCGCAATAGGCCTGCGCCAATCGCGGAAGTTCGATGCCGTATGTACGAAAACGCGAGACCACAGGCGCATACATGCAATCGGCAATCGAGAAGCGGCCGAACAGGAAACCATCGCCGCCGCTGTGCCGCTCCAACGCTTGCACCCATGCGGAGATGATGCGTCCAATCTGTGCTTTGGTGGAATCGCGTAGACTGGGCGTGGCAAGCTTGCGCGCAAACTCCATCGAAAGCTGATCGCGCACATCGGCAAATCCGGAATGCATTTCGGCCGAATACGATCGCGCTTCGGCGCGCACCAGCGGATCGTCCGGCCAGACCTTCGCTTCCGGGTGCCGCTCGGCCAAGGTTTCGCAGATCGCCAGACTGTCCCACACCAATTGCTCACGGCCGCCATCCTCGATCTTCAGCACGGGTACCCAGCCGGACGGTGACACCTGGCGTACTTCAGGCGCGGTGGTATCGCGCCGCAACCGGATGAGCTTTTCCTCGAACGGCGCACCGGTGGCGCGCATCGCCATGTAAGCACGCAGGCTCCAGCTCGACCATTCCTTGGTGCCGAGGATCAGTGTGTAGCGCGCCATGATTGCTCCTGTTGCGGGATTCGTGCGCCATTCCTAAGGTCGCACGCCCTTCCTTTGTAGAGTCTCTCCATGCATGCGAGCCTTGTCAGAAGCGCAAAAGGCGCAATCCCGCTGCACGCGGTGAAGTCCGCTGACCTCAAGCGTTGGCTCCCCACGCGCGGCACGCGCGACGCCGAATGGCTGCGCGCGGCAAACTTTTCCGCCAAACAATACGAATTGCTGCTGGTGCCCAACGCGGGCGGCCGCCTGGCGAGCGCGATACTGGGGCTAGGGACCGGCGGCGATCCGCTGGCGCTGGCGGCGTTCTCCGAATCGCTCCCGCAGGGCACCTATGCGCTGGGCGATGTGCCGGCGGAGGTTGGCGGCACGCACGCGGCGCTCGCCTGGATTCTCGGCACTTACAAATTCGATCGCTATCGCAAGAAGGAGGCGCGGCCAGGGTCCAAGCTGGTGCTGCCGCAGGGTGCGGATGGCGAGGAGGCGACACGCATTGCGGAGAGCGTGTTCCTGGCACGCGATCTGGTGAACACGCCGTCTAACGATATGGGACCGGAAGACCTGGCATCGGCTGCGCGCGAAGTAGCACGCAGCTATGGCGCCAAATTTTCGATGATCGTCGGCGACGAGCTGCTGAAGCAGCGGTATCCCTTGATCCACGCGGTGGGACGCGCGTCTGCGCGCGCACCGCGGCTGATCGATTTCATGTGGGGCGATGCCGCCGCACCGAAAGTGACCTTGGTTGGCAAAGGTGTCGTGTTCGATTCCGGCGGCCTCGATCTCAAGAGTGCTTCCGGCATGCTCACCATGAAGAAGGACATGGGGGGCGCAGCCGTCGTGCTCGCCATCGCGCGCATGGCGATGGATGCGAAACTGAAGCTGCGTTTGCGCGTCCTGATTCCGGCGGTGGAGAATTCGGTATCCGGTTCGGCTTATCGCCCGGGAGACGTGCTGAAGAGCCGCAAGGGTCTTACCATCGAAATCGGCAACACCGACGCCGAAGGCCGCCTCATTCTCGCCGATGCGTTGGCAGAGGCGGACAGCGAAGCGCCGGCGCTGCTGATCGATGTGGCAACACTCACCGGCGCAGCGCGCGCGGCTACCGGTATGGAGCTGCCGCCCTACTTTACCGACGACGAAGCATTGTCTGCAGATCTGATGCGCTGTGCCACGGAGGTGCACGATCCATTGTGGCGGCTGCCGTTGTGGCGCGGATATGAATCCGCGATTTCCAGTCCCATCGCCGATCTGAACAACAGCCCGGACTATGGCTTGGCTGGGGCAACAACCGCGGCGCTGTTTCTCAACCGCTTCGTCACGCGCGCGAAGTCCTGGCTGCATCTCGATATTCCGGCTTGGGTGGATCGCCCCAAGCCCGGCCGCCGCAAGGGCGCCGAAGCCAACGCTGCCCGCGCCATCTACGCACTGCTGAAGCAGCGATACGCATGACCACCTTCCTGACTCGCCTGAGTTCTCGGCCGAGTAGTCGGGAATTGCTTGACAGCGTGAGGTAGTGTCTCAATTTGAATTTTAGCGGGAAAAGCCGGGATTTTCGGGGAAATAACGGGAAAGAACCCGGCAACCTCGGTCCTCGCCATTGTCCAGCCCTCGCCGGTGGGTAAGTCTCCGTTCCCTCAACCTTACAGGGGGATTACCGATGCGTTTAATTCTCGCCACCGCTCTGGCACTCGTACTTCAAGGTACGTTCACAGGCGCTTACGCCACCAACGCAACCGGCCACTGCACCGGCATGACGGTAACTGACTTCGTCAGCTCGGATAAATTCGACAACACGACATCGGAGGCATGGGTCAATATCACCGACGGGCATCTGAACTTTACCACGTCGGCTACAGGATGCGTCTCGATCACGTTCTCAGGAGTGGGGAATATCGCACCACCTAGCAACGGTTTGGCGGATTTGCATATGAGGACCTTACTGGATGGCAACAACCTCTGCGCTCCCGCGCTGACCAACGACCTTTTTTTGCAGGGCGGCTATGGTAATCCGCCAGCAAGCGCCAATTCGTTCATGCGGATTTGCAAGAATGTGGTTGCCGGTACTCATACGCTACAAGTGCAGTTTCGCAGCGGCGAAGGCTATTCGGTTTGGATTCTCGGTCACCAACTCGCGGTCACGCACAACTAGGAAGGCAGCTTCTTATACGGCCCGCGCTTCTTAGGCGGGTTCGCCGGATCCATTATGCGCATAGAATCGGCCATCCGCCGGTTCCGTTTATTCTCTTGACAGCGTGACGCTTGATTCGTATATTGTCGTCATCTCTGAAATTGTGTCCTGACCGACGCGGCCGCAAAAACTCCCGGCCGCGGTTTCGATTCCGGGCGCATCCGAAACGGAGCCATCCATGAAACCGGACGTCTTCCGCTAGCCCGCGAGGGCTCGCGATACATTGTTGTTTGACGTCATCGCAAAAAATCCCGATTCGATGCTCGCGAGACGTGCGCCTTGTGCGCTGTTTTTCGCGGGCTGATTCCGATGCTCGCGCGGAGTCTGTCCGAAACGCCCGCAAAATCGCGATTTTCCTTGTCGCCCTTTCTGAAAGCGTGAAGAGGAGCTGCTTCAATAGCCCCGGCCGGGATCGACGATGTTGTCCAGCGTTTCGCCGCGTTCGAAACGGGCGATGCCATCCGCCACATATTGCGCAGCAACCCGCGGCTCGGAAATCGCCGCAATGTGCGGGGTCACGGTGATTTTCGGATGCGACCACAATGGGTTGTCTTCCGGCAACGGCTCGGTGTTGAAGACGTCCAGGGTGGCGCCGGATAGATGACCGGAATCGATGGCGGCGATGAGGTCTTCTTCGACGAGATGCCCGCCGCGGGCCACATTGATCACGAATGCATCCTTCGGCAGCTGCGCGAACAACTTGGCATTCAATACGCCGCGCGTATCCGGCGTCAGCGGCAACAGGCAGATCAGAATGTCGCTGCGACCGAGAAATGCCGAAAGTTCGTCTTCACCCGCGAAGCTTTCAATACCAGGCACCTGCTTGCGGGTGCGGCTCCAGCCCGCGACGTCGAAGTCCCATTCGCGCAGCCGTTGCGCTGCCAGAGCGCCGATTTCGCCCAATCCGAGAATGCCGACACGTGTGTCCGCCGCGCGTTTTGGCAGCAGCGCCTGCCGCCATTTGTGTTCGGCTTGCGCGCGATCGAAGAACCTCTGCATGCGATAGTGCATCAGGACATGCAGCACGCAGTACTGTGCCATCTCGCGCGACAGCGTGTGGTCGACAAAACGAATCAGTGGAATATGCCTGGGATAGTCGGGGTCGGAGAGAATGCCGTCCACGCCCGCGCCAAGAGAAAATACCGCCTTCAGGTTCGGCAGCGTCCGGATGAAACCGTGCGGCGGACGGAAGGTGAGGACATAGTCGACCTCTTCGACTGCGAGCGGGCCACGTCCGTGCACCAAGAGGCGCAAGTCCGGCGCGATCTCCCCCAGCGGTCCCGACCACAACGGAGCCCATGTGGGAGGCACGACAAGAAGGAGCGTCTTCGCGGCCATTCTCAAGTAGCCGCTCAGTACTGCGCGCTTTGTGGCAAGCCGTCGGCGATCTCGTAGTAGTCGCCCTTGTCCGCTACGAAGATGTGCTTCACCAGTCTCGCTCCCGTCGGTGAATCGAAAGCACCCATCGCCACAGCGATGAAATCGTGTCCCTCAAGCGGCTCCCAGAACAGCACCGACCCGCAGGTGGCGCAGAAGCCGCGCCGGACTTTTTCGGACGATTGATACCAGCGCACATTATCTGCGCCGTGCAGCGTGAGGGTTTCGCGCTTCACATTGGTCGATGCCCAATAGTGCCCGGACTGTTTGCGACATTGCGAGCAATGGCAGGCATCCGGCGCGTGCAGCGCAGCGTCAATATCAAAGCTGACGGCGCCGCACAGACAGGAGCCTTTGGGCATCAGGGTTTCTTCGGTGGCTGCGGCGCTTGCTGGGTTGCAGGCTGCTTGCCCGTTGCCGGCGCCGGTGAATTGCCGACATGCGCTGCAGCCCCGCTCATGCTGGAATCCTTGCCGCTGTCGCCGCCCGAAGGACCGTTCGCGTTGCCTGCATTGCCCGAAGCGGCATTGCCGCTGCCGGCCGTCGAGGTTCCGGTCGCCGGTTGATTGCCCGGCGCGACCGCGGCAGTGCCGTTCGGTCCCTTTTCCGTTGCAGGTGCACCTGCGCCGGGAGCTGGCGCTGCCGCCGGAGCTTTGCCGTTGGCCGGAGCCGCCGCTGGCGCAGCTTTCGCCGGCTGCGGCGGCGGAATCGGCGCCGGCGAATCCATGTCCGTTCGCAGATAGGCAATCAGATCGATGCGGTCCTGCGCCTTCGGCAGGCCGGCGAAGCTCATCTTCGTGCCGGGGATGTAAGCGCCAGGCGACTTCAGGAATTTGAACAGCTCGTCATAGCTCCAGCTGCCACCCTTCGATTTCATCGCGCTCGAGTAGTCGAACCCGGGATGGCTGGCGCGCGGGCGTCCAACCACGCCCCACAGATTGGGGCCGATCTTGTTCGGCCCACCCTTGCTCAAGTCGTGGCACTGCTCGCAGCGGGTGGAGATGGATTTGCCGTCGGACACGCTCGCCTTCGGGAGCACCGTGCCCCAATCCGGCAGCGGTTCTTCCGCTGCAACCGCCGTGGTGGCGCCACCTGACGGTGCTTCCACCCCCTGTACGACGTAGCCGGGCTTCGCCGGTTCCTGCACTTCGAAGATGAAGCCGCTCGCGATCCGTACCGCCACCACAAACAACAGTGTGCCAAGCACCGCGCCAGCGATCTTGTTCCACTCGAAGGAATCCATAAGGTCAGGCTCCGCGGCTCGCGAATTCAAAAAACAGGCGGGTGGGAGGCGCGGAAGGTTCATCCGCGGGCACCCCCGAAGCGGTGCGACATTACTAGTCGGCTTTCACGCGTCATTGCGGCGAAGCGTCGCATAAATGGCGGAAATCGAAGGGTAATCGATGAATCCAGTGGTGGTCATTCCGGCGCGCATGGCGTCGACGCGGCTTCCCGGAAAGCCGCTCGCCGACATTGCCGGCGAGCCGATGATCGTGCGCGTGTGGCGGCAGGCGATCACCGCTGACGTCGGTCCGGTGATTGTCGCGGCCGCCGAGCGCGAGATCTGCGATGCAATCGAACAGGCCGGCGGATGCGCGGTGTTGACGGATCCGGATCTCCCCAGCGGCTCGGATCGCGTATTCGCGGCGCTGGAGTCGATCGATCCGCACGGCAAACACGACGTGGTGGTGAACTTACAGGGCGATCTGCCGACGCTCGATCCCGCTTACGTGCGCGCGGTGGTCGAGGTGCTGGCGCCCACCGGCGCCAATATTGCGACGCTCGCAGCCGAGATCGACAATGAAGCCGACTATGACAATCCCTCGGTGGTGAAGCCGGCGGTGGCGTGGGATGTGACGGGCGCCCGTGGCCGCGCGCTCTATTTTACGCGGGCCCGCGTACCGACAGGCGATGGTCCATTGTTCCACCATGTTGGCATTTACGCATACAGGCGCGAGGCTTTGGTGAGATTCGTAAAGCTCGCGCCCTCGCCACTGGAGAAGCGCGAGAAGCTCGAACAACTGCGTGCGCTGGAAGCCGGCATGAGCATTGCCGTGGCGCGCATTCCGGATGTGCCCTTGAGTGTCGATACACCGGAAGACCTGGAACGCGCCCGCACCCTGCTTGCCCGTGATGCTTCCCCATGAGCGACACGCTGTCCATGCGGGCGAAGAGAGTCGCCTTTCAGGGTGAGTCCGGCGCCTATGCCAATCTGGCCGCGCGCGAAGCGCTGCCGCACGCGATGGCAATCCCATCTCCGACTTTCGAAGATGCCATTGCCGCGGTCCGCGAACGCACAGCCGATCTCTGCATCATTCCGGTGGAGAATTCGCTGCACGGCCGCATTGCCGATATCCATCACCTGCTGCCGCAGGCCGGACTCTACATCGTGGGGGAGCATTTTCATCGCGTGCGGCATCAACTGCTGGGAATCAAGGGCGCAACGCTGGCCGGATTGAAGACGGTGTTCAGTCAGGGCCCTGCGCTGGCCCAATGCCGCAAGATCATTCGGGAACTGAACCTGCATCCGCAGGTCTGGCATGACACAGCGGGGTCGGCGCGCCATGTCGCCGAGTTAAAAGATGCGAGCGCCTGCGCGATCGCGTCATCGCTGGCGGCGGAAATCTATGGACTCGATGTGCTGAGAGCGGACGTGGAAGACGCCGCGCACAACATGACGCGCTTCCTGATCATGGCGCCTGAGCCTGACGATGCGCCGCCCGACGCCGGGCCGGTGATCACCACCTTCATCTTCCGCGTCCGCAACGTGCCGGCGGCGCTCTATAAAGCGCTGGGTGGTTTCGCCACCAATGGCGTCAACATGACCAAGCTGGAAAGCTATCAGCTCGGCGGCTCGTTCAATGCCACCCAATTTTACGCCGATATCGAAGGGCATCCCGAGGAACGCAGCGTCCGGCTGGCGTTGGAGGAGTTGAAGTTCTTCTGCGCCACGATGACGGTGCTGGGCGTTTACCCGGCCCATCCCTTTCGCAAACACATGCCGGCAATTTGATCAGCCGGAGGCGATCAGCTTTTCATAACGCTTCTGATCTTCGGTGCTGAAGCAGCAGAAGATGACATGCTGTTTGCCGCCGCCGGCGAGGTGCCGGCCGACTGCGTCGAAAGCAAGTTCGGCGGCGCGTTTTGCCGGCCAGCCATAGGCGCCCGTGCCGATTGCCGGGAACGCGATGGAGACGATGCCGTTTTCATCCGCCAACTTTAATGAACTCGAATAGCAGGAAGCCAGCAGCCGCTCCTCTTCATCATCGCCGCCGCGCCAGATCGGAGCCACCGTATGAATGACGAACCGCGCCGGAAGGCGAAAGCCCGGGGTGATCACGGCTGAACCGGGCGCGCAATGTCCGATTCCTGCGAGCGCCGCGTTCAATTCCGGGCCGCCGGCGCGGCGGATCGCGCCGTCCACGCCGCCGCCCGGCAGCAGCCGCGCGTTCGCCGCGTTTACGATCGCATCCACATCGAGTGTCGTGATATCCGCACGGATGGCTCTCAGTTTGTCACGCATGATTCACCTGAGCTCCTTCGCATTATGCAACTAGGCTGCGAACCCGTTCAGCATATTAGTCGTCTATTAATCACGTTTTCCAAGGTATGCGGTGTTGGTTGAGCGCTTCGGCGCCGTTTCACCCATATTTACCAGCCTCGCGCATAGTGACGCCCCATGTTCCGGGTTCTTGGCTGCATCACAGAGCAGCACGATCTGAGGCTGGTCGTGCTCGCCGCCCTCCTCTGCTTTTTCGCCTGCACGACGGCGATGAGCATGATTGCGCGCGGACGCGCGGCCACAGGCCGCTTGCGATTGATGTGGCTCGCTGGGGCGGGAACAGTGGCCGGGTGCGGCATCTGGGGACTGCATTTCATTGCGATGCTGGCGTATCGCGCCGGGCTCCCGGTGGCTTACGACGTGTGGCTGACGTCGCTGTCTGTGCTGATTGCGATGTCGCTCTGCGCCACCGGATTTATCATCGCCTTTACGCGCGCAGGACCCGCTGTCGGCGGCGCGATTACCGGCGGCGCCATCTGCGCGATGCATTACACCGGCATGGCAGCTGTGCGAATTCCCGGCATGGCGCATTGGGACCCGGGATACGTCATCGCCTCGCTCGCGATCGGCGTGGTGCTGACAGCGGCCGCCCTTCATATCGCGCTTACGCGCCGGGACCTGCGCGGCTATGTGACCGGCGCCGGGCTGTTCGCAATCGGCATTGTTGGCCTGCATTTCACTGCGATGACGGCAGTGGTGTACGTGCCAGATCCCACCGTCACGGTATCTGGCGTTGTGATGGAGCCGAACATCCTTGCCATTGCAGTAGCGGCCGTTGTCATCCTTATCATGGCACTGGGCCTGATCGGGGCGATCCTCGATCATCACCTAGCGGATCGTGCAACGCAGGAAGCGGCGCGTCTGCGCGCGCATATCGCGCGCCTCGAATCCACACAAGGCGAGCTCGAAGCAACCTCTCAGCATCTCCGAACGGCCCTGGAATCCGCGGCACTCGCCAATCAGGCGAAGTCACAGTTCCTTGCCACGATGAGTCACGAGCTTCGCACGCCGCTCAATGCTGTGATCGGATTCTCGGAAATGATGATGAGCCAAGCGTTTGGCCCCCTCGGGAACGTACGCTACCGAGAGTACGCTGCTGACATCCGCTCCAGCGGCGCGCACCTGCTCGCCCTGATCAACGACATCCTCGACTTGTCGCGACTCGACGCCGGGCAACTGGAATTGAACGATGAAGATCTCGATCCGGCCGAGCTCGTTGCCGAATCCGTTCGGATGGTGCGTGGGCAGGCGCAGGCTGCGGGTTTGACGCTCACTCAAGAGGTCGGGACTGGGCTTCCGCTGTTGCGCGCCGATCGCCGGCGCATACGCCAAATCCTTTTTAATCTTCTGTCGAACGCGATCAAATTCACGCCCCCGAAGGGTTGCGTCATTGTCTCCGCTTTTGCCGAAGGCGCGGAGCTGGCGATTTCAGTGGCTGACAATGGCATCGGCATGGCCCCGGAGCATATCCAGCGTGCGTTCGAGCGCTTTGGCCAAGTCGACAATTCTCTATCCCGCAAATATGAGGGTGCCGGTCTCGGGCTTTCTATTGCGAGACAGCTTGCCGAACTGCATGGCGGACGGCTCGACCTTGAAAGCGAATTCGATATCGGAACGAGGGTCACGCTGATCTTTCCGGCGGAACGCCTGATCGCACGAGGCGCTTTACCGAAAATCCTTGAGCAGGCTTCCTGAACGCAAACTTTAAGGCATTTCGGCGAAGCGCTTCAGCAGATGGTGAGCAATGGCGATAGGCGGCGGCACCCACAATCCATCCACCTGTTCGCCGGCCAGCAAAGCCCGCAATTTCGATTTCTCCAGCCAGAACGCTTCAGCCAGTTCCTGATCATGCAAGGTAATGTCGCGATTCTCGGCCTGCGCGAAACAGCCAATCATCAAGGAAGACGGAAATGGCCACGGTTGCGTTGCGAAATAGCTGACGTCGCGCACTCGTACGCCGGCTTCCTCGTAGATCTCGCGCGCCACAGCCTCTTCGATGGTCTCGCCGGGTTCGATGAATCCGGCGAGCGCAGAGAACATGCCTTTGGGGAAACGCGGCGCACGCCCCACCAGACACGCATCGCCATGGATCGCCAGCATGATCACCACGGGATCCGTACGCGGGAAATGATCGGCGCCGCAGGCGTCGCAATGCCGGCGATAACCTGCGTCCGCGAAAATCGTGCGCGCGCCGCAATTGGGACAAAAGCCGTGCCGCTGATGCCAATCGATCAGCGCCTTGGCCTGGCCCAGGATCGCCGCATCTTTCAGGGGCAGGAGCTGCGCTGCGGTTCGCGCATCGCGGAAATGGCCAAGACCGGCGAGCGGACCTTCGCTTGCGGGGTCGGAAGCAGCTGAAATATCGAGCGCAAAAACCGCTGCGCCAGACGCATCGATTCCAAGAAATATGAACGGCGCATCCGCAGCCGCGCAACCCTCGGCCAATCCCGTGCGGAGGTAGCCGGGGTCAACCGAACGTGCGTCCTCCTGTCCCATCAGAAAGGGTTGCAGCCGCCAGATTGGCCATATCATGGAACTCGCATTTCGGCGTCTGTCGGCAATCCATTCTGCGTCGCTTCTCCTCTCGCTTGCGCGATCGAGCGGATTTCCGGCAAAAGGAATGGCAGACATGCGGCGGCACAACGCTGCGATAACCTATGATCACTTAGCAGGGTGAACTGCGGTGCTCCAGCCGTGGCGGAAATCGGTCGCAACAGCGAAAGTTCCTGCTTCGCCCCGCGGCGCCCGCCGATTTGGAACGGCCGGAACCGCCGCCAGCCAGGCACCGCATCACAGCACGATTCATTGGTGCCCCCTTGACATGCAGACGCTCGCGACAACACCGCAGCAGTTTGTTATTTTTTCCTGGAGCGCATTTTCGTAGCGCAATCCAAAATTCTTCGGCTATAGTGGCGGCTCCATTCAACGGTGGGAGGTAATCCGTGCGAAAATTACTACTGGCGGGAAGCGCGCTTGTATGCGCAGCCCTGGTTGCGAGTTCAGCGGCAGAAGCAAAGAAAGCGACATACATTCCGGTCGTGCCTCCGCCAGGCGCGACGTCCTTCACAGCCTTCTCAATCAACGACAACAACGTCGTTGCCGGCTCTTACACGGGTTCGGATGGGCTCCAGCACGGCTTCTTCGGACCGTTGGACGGCAGCAACTACACCACATTCGACTTCGCCGGCAAAGGCACCACGGGAACGCAGCCCCGCTTTATCTTCAATAGCGGCAGGGTCAACGGGATCGGGCTGGGCGGTGGTTTCCAATTCGGCGAAGAATTCACTCGCACCGCCAAGGGCAAGTTCCACCATCTCAAAAACGGAAAGCTGATCCTCGACGGGGTCGTTCAAGGCGGTAATGACGCGCAACAATTCGTCGGCGATTATATAAACAAAAACGGCATCCGCACCGGCTTCCTGGGAGCCAAGGGAAAATACCAGTCCGATGTCACGCTAGACCTCCAGAACCTGATTCAGACAAGCCCGCGCCAGATCAATAACAATGGGGTCATCGGCGGCAGCTACGTTGACTCTTCGGGCATCCAGCATGGCTTCGTTCTGGCCGGCAAGAATCTGACCACGTTTGACTATCCGGATGCGGTCAACGTCACAGCGCCGGAAGGGATCAACGACGCGGGCCTGGTGGTCGGGCTTTGGCAGGATTCCGGCGGCAGCCGCCACGGCTTCTCATACGATACAACGACAGGGGACTTCACGCAGATCACCGGTCCCAATGATGGTTCGACGGCCCAGGAAGTCTGGGGCGTCAACAATGCGGGACTAATTTCAGGCGATAGCAATGGCGTGTCCTGGGTGTATTGCCCGCTTCCAAAGAGGCAGTGCCCAACGGGCGGCCGTGCCGTCGAAGTCGAGGTCCATTCCATCCATGTGGCTCCCGGCAAGCTGATGAATGGCAAGCCCGCCAAGCCGGTGCGCAACCCAAAACAATTCCCTCGTCTGTAGTCATTTTGGTTTGATTGTTGGCTGCGGCGCTCGTTCGCCGCAGCCAATTTCTTTTTCCAAGCCTGCCTGATTTCGCGCATGCATTGCGCGCGTGCTAGCAGTCGTTCATGGCCCTCGCCGTGTTTCTGTTCTTCGCCGCGCTGGCACTCGTTGCGATCGCGTTCGTATGCGCGCCGCTGTTGCGCAGACAGGGCGATAGCGCCCGTGCCCGCCTGCTTCTAGCTGGCGCCCTGTCGACATTGGTGTTGGGTATCGCGGCCGGATGTTATCTGCTGCTTGGCAGCCCTTATCTCGCTGTGCGGGCGCTTTCGGGACCATCTTCGCAGGATTTGCGGGGTCTCATTGCAGTCCTGGCGCAGCGCGTGCGCGAGCGCCCGCAGGATCCGCGCGGCTGGACGCTGCTTGGCCGGGGGTATCTGACCTTGGGCGATGCCGCCGATGCCGCCGCTGCTTTTCGGCGCGCTATTCCTCTTGCCTCGCAAAACGAACGGCCGGCGATCTACTCCGCTTACGGGGAAGCGCTGACGCAGGCCAATGCAGGGGAAGTGACCGCCGATGCCGAGGAGGCCTTCCGCGCCGCGCTGCAGAGCAATCCCAAAGATTTCGCAGCGCGATACTATCTGGGCGTGGCGTATGCCAACCGCCGTGACACGGCGCAGGCGCTGGCGTTGTGGAACAGTCTACTCGCCGATGCGCCTGCGAACGCACCATGGCGGCCGGAGCTCGTGGATCGCATCGCGCTGCTCACGGGCCAAAGCGGTGCCGCGCCCGATGTCCGCGCCATGGTGAACTCGCTTGCCGCAAGACTGAAGGCACAACCCGCCGATTCGGAAGGCTGGCAGCGGCTCGTTCGCGCCTACACCGTGCTGGGGGATACCGCAAAGGCACGGGAATCCCTTACGCAAGCGCGCGTTGCACTAAAGGGCGACAGTGCGGCAATCGCCCGCCTCGCGCTCGAAGCCCGCCAATTAAAGTTGGAAAAATGAAAACGGCGGCACTGGGCCGCCGTTTTCGCCCATCGGGTTGATCCGGATTTAAGCCGGGACCCGGCCCTGCCAAACCGGCCAGCAGGTCGCCCTGCCGTGCGCTTTGTTGGCATTGTATAGTCTCATTTGGGCGTCTTCCGCGTTCTTGCCGGAGACCGTCGCCTCGTAGTCGGAAGAGCCAGCGCACCACACGTAAAACTGGTGTTTTCCCGGTGCGAAGAAATCGCTTTGTTTGCTGGTGGTGAAGTTCGAGGCCACTGCTGCCCCGGCAAGGCCGACGAGGACGCCCCCTGCCACCGCCGCCATCATGCGCTTTGTCGTCATTCGTCTGCTCCACGTTGGCCGTTCCCGGCTCTGATTGTGGAACCCTTCGGTTCCTGGTGCATTCCTGACTTCGCCAGGAGCTTTGGTTTCCCCCTTTCCCCCCGAAAGGGCGCACAAACGTCGGCGCGCCGGACCTTTGCATAGCGTATTTCTGCGCGCATGTCATCTCGCTTATTCAAATGAATCAAGGCGTTAGACGAACGAATCGTTTACGATTCGAGCCGCTTGGGTTCGATTCCTTCGTCACGAACGGCGGCCTCGATAGCTTGCGCCGCTCTTTCCACGACGTCCGGTTCCCGTCCACGGACGACGAGATGCACACCGAAACCATCCTCGCGATAGTAGGGATAGCTGCCAATCGCGAGGCTCGGATGAGCTGTTTGTATCGCAGCCAAGGATGCGGCAATGCGGCCTTCGGCGATGGGCGCAGCGATGGTCGCAACCAGGACGGGGACGCCCTTCCTCAGCCGGGGCGCCACGTCTTCCAGCATCGCGCGCATGATCATCGGCACGCCGGCCATGACGAACACGTTCTCGATCTGGAAGCCCGGCGCGGCCGAGACGGTGTTCCGGATCAGCGAAGCGCCAATGGGAACGCGGGCCATGCGCCTGCGCATCTCGTTGAATTCGCCCGGCTTGTAGCGGCTGCCAATCAGGGCGAGCGCTTCGGGGTGGTAGTCGATGGCCACCCCGAACGCCTTTGCGATGGCGTCCGCCGTGATGTCGTCATGCGTCGGTCCGATGCCGCCGCTGGTAAACACGTAGTTGTGGCGGGTGCGGAGCACATTCACCGCGGCCACGATCTCCACCTGGACATCGGGCACCACCCGAGCTTCCTTTAGGTCAATACCCAACGCGCCGAGGAACTTTGCCACATAGTTGATGTTCGTATCCTGAGTGCGGCCGGAGAGAATTTCATCCCCGATCACCAGCATCGCAGCCGTCGGTGGCGGCTCGGAAGTCATGCCTCACACTAGCACGAGTTTCGGCCCTCGACGCGATCGTCCACGTGGATTTGGGAGCTTGAGGGTGTAAGACATAGTTGAGACCGAGACGCTAAAGTTTATATCAGGCCCATGTCCCAAATTCCCGCACCGCACGCTTTTGAAACCGCCCGGAAAGCCAGCCTTGGGGTGCCGCTTCACGGGACTGAGGCGTTCGAAGGCATGCGCAGGGCCGGCCGGCTCGCGGCCGAGGTGCTCGATCTGCTCGTTCCGGAGGTGCAGCCGGGCGTGACCACTGCACACCTCGACAGCCTCGCGTATGAGTACGTGATGGATCATGGCGCCTTGCCTGCCTGTCTCGGATATCGTGGGTACCGGCACACGCTCTGCACCTCAATCAACCATGTCGTTTGCCATGGCATTCCGAGCGACAAGCCGCTGCGCGAGGGGGACATCGCCAACATCGACGTGACGGTGATCGTCGACGGCTGGCACGGCGACACCAGCCGCATGTACCTGGTCGGCGACGTGAAGCTGAAGGCCCGGCGGCTGGTCGATGTTACCTACGAATCCATGATGCGCGGTATCGCCGCGGTGAAGCCCGGCGCCACCACAGGCGATATTGGCAACGCCATCCAATCCTATGCAGAAGGCGAGGAGCGCTGTGCGGTGGTGCGGGACTTCTGCGGCCATGGGGTGGGGCGCGTGTTCCATTCTCTGCCGAACATCGTCCATTACGGCCGGCCGGGTTACGGTCTGACGCTGCGGCCGGGCATGTTCTTCACGGTCGAGCCGATGATCAACCTCGGGGGCTATGGCGTAAAAATCCTCAATGACGGCTGGACAGCGGTGACACGCGACCGTTCACTGTCAGCGCAGTTCGAACACACCGTGGGGGTGACGGAGACCGGTGTCGAAATCTTCACGCGCTCGCCCAAAGGCTACGACCGCCCGCCCTATTCCTGACGGCGTCGCGGATATCGCTGCATCGTTCGATGGCGCGCCCGCACCTATCGCGCTGCCACACTACATTGGTCATCGCGAGCGGCTGCGAGAGCGCTTCGTTGTCGGCGGCGCGGAGGCGTTGCCCGATTACGAGTTGATGGAGCTGGTGCTGTTTGCCGCTATTCCGCGCCGCGACGTGAAGCCGCTCGCGAAAGCGTTGCTGGCACGCTTCGGCAGCTTCGCCGACGTGATCGCCGCGCCACGGGAGCGCCTCTCGGAGGTGGAGGGTATTGGCGACAATGTGGTGGCCCAGCTGAAGATCGTCGAAGCCGCGGCGCTGCGTCTCAGCAAGACAAGAGTGCTGAACCGGCCAGCACTGAGTTCTTGGCGGGGACTTCTCGACTATTGCTCGGCCGCCATGGCGCGGAGCCCGGCGGAAGAGTTCCGCATCCTGTTTCTCGACCGAAGAAACGCGCTGATCGCAGATGAAGTGCGAGGACGCGGCACGGTCGATCACACCCCCGTCTATCCCCGCGAAATCGTCAAGCGTGCGTTGGAACTGTCGGCATCGGCCATCATCCTGGTGCACAACCATCCGAGCGGCGACTCTACGCCGTCGCGCGCCGATATCGAAATGACGCGCGAGATCGTAGCTGCTGCCAAAGCGCTGCGCATCACGGTGCACGATCATCTGATCGTGAGCCGCGGCGGCACCACCAGTTTCAAGGCGTTGGGGCTGATGTAAGGGCCTTGACTTCGGTACAGTTGTGAGACATCGTGTCTCACATGAAGGCGACGGCCACTATCCGCGAGCTCCGGAACGGCTTCCCAGAAATTCGCAAGCGTCTGGAAGCAGAGGGCGAGATTCTGGTGACAGAAAGGGGCACGCCGCGCTACCGCCTGACTTTCTTCGAACAGTCCGGGCAGAGCAGATCAACCAGCGTGGATTACTGGTCCCGCCTCAACGGCTATCAACCCCGCCCCATGACACGCGCGCAAGCACGCAAGCTGCACGATGAGAACCGCGGCGACCGCTGAGACGTATGTGGATCCCAGCGCGCTGGTAAAACTCTATCTGCACGAGCCTGAATCACGGTCGATGACCGCGTGGCGAGCGAAGGCGCGAAGCGCGGTGGGAGTGACCTTATTTGGAAGCATTGAAGTAGTGAACGCCATCGGCCTCGCTTTGGCGCGCAAAATCATTTCACGGCCGGTTCACGAAGCCGCAATGGGGGCGCTGGATGACGACCTCGCACAAGGGCGGCTGGTATTCGCCGATGTCTCCTGGCGCGCGGCCTTGAGGCTTGCTGGAGATCTGAGCCGCAAGCACACGGCCGCCCTTTCCTGTGGAACGCTTGACATCGTTCATGTCGCGAGCGCTGTGACGCTTCAGCGTCGCTATTTCCTGACTTTCGATTTGAGGCAGCGGAAGCTTGCGCAGGCGGAAGGGCTGAGACTCACCATCCCGGCATGAAGGCCCGCTTCTGTACATAGGCTCCTTGTAGTATGAGAGCTGAATGATCCCCCGCTACGCCCGCTCGGAGATGACGGCCATTTGGTCGGCGGAAACCAAATACCGCATCTGGTTCGAAATCGAGGCGCATGCGACGGATGCGTTGGCGGAATTGGGTGTCGTTCCGAAGGATGCCGCGGCCAAGGTGTGGGAGAGAGGCGCCAAAGCAGAGTTCGATATCGACCGCATCGACGCCATCGAGCGCGAAGTGCACCACGACGTGATCGCATTTCTCACGCATCTTTCCGAGATCGTGGGGCCGGAAGCCCGCTTTGTGCATCAGGGCATGACGTCGTCCGACGTCTTGGACACGACGCTGTCGGTGCAGCTGAAGCGCGCCGCAGACATCCTGATCGCCGATGTCGACGCGCTGCTTGCGGCGCTGAAGCGCCGCGCCCTGGAATACAAGAACACCATCACGATCGGCCGCAGCCACGGCATCCATGCCGAGCCAACCACCTTCGGTGTGAAGCTGGCGGGTTTCTATGCCGAGTTCGAACGCGCCAAGACGCGGCTGATCGCGGCGCGCGAGGAAATTTCCGTTTGCGCCATTTCCGGCGCAGTCGGCACATTCGCCAACATCGACCCGCGCGTGGAGGCGCATGTCGCCGAGAAATTGGGACTGCGCACCGAACCGATCTCCAGCCAGGTGATTCCGCGCGATCGCCACGCCGCCTATTTCGCGGCGCTTGGGATCGTGGCGAGCTCCATCGAGCGGCTCGCGACGGAAATCCGGCATTTGCAACGCACCGAAGTTCTGGAGGCCGAGGAATATTTCTCGCCTACCCAGAAGGGCTCTTCGGCCATGCCGCACAAGCGCAATCCGGTGCTGTCGGAGAACTTGACCGGCCTTGCCCGCATGGTGCGCGCCTGTGTGGCGCCGGCTCTGGAAGATGTAGCGCTGTGGCACGAGCGGGACATCTCGCACTCTTCCGTAGAGCGCTACATCGGTCCGGATGCTACCATCACGCTGGACTTTGCGCTCGCGCGCGCCACGAGCGTGATCGACAAGCTGCTCGTTTATCCGGAGCGGATGAAAGAAAATCTCGACCGTACGCGCGGACTGGTGCACAGCCAGCGTGTGCTGCTGGCGCTGACGCAAGCGGGTGTGGCGCGAGAAGACGCGTATCGCCTGGTGCAGCGCAACGCGATGCGTGCCTGGAACGGCGAAGGCGATCTTCTCTCGTTGCTGAAAGCAGATGCAGAGGTTACGCGCGCCGCACCCTCCGCCGAGATCGAGAAACTGTTCGATCTCCGCTACCACCTGAAGCACGTCAATACGATCTTCGCCCGCGTGTTCGGCGAAGGCGACGTGACGATCTAGTCCGATGCGAAACGAGCAGCGAAGCGCCTTTAGCCCTACGTTCATTCGCGCAATTTTCCTTGTCGGCTGCTGTCTTACGGTGTCCGGCTGCTTCGATCTCACGCAGAAGCTGTCGATCGGACGCGATGGGGGCGGCCGTTACCAGATGTCTATCACCGCGAATGGGTTGCTCGGCGAGGCGCTGAAGGACAACAAATCGGCGCTGCACCTGAAGCAGAACCACGTGAAGACGCACACCATTGTGAAAGATGGCAATGTGACCCAAACCGCCACGATCGATTTCAAGTCGCTGTCCAGTCTAAAGCTTTCCGACGAATCCCTGAGCCTCGCCAATCGCGGCGCCAGCTGGTTCGGCCTTGGGCCGAGTCACGTCACCTTCCGCCGCACATTTCTCGTGGACCGTGCGCGGCGCGAGAACACACCCCGGCAAGCAGCCGATGACAAGTTCGGTACGGAACTGGCCCAGACCATGTTCGGCGATCACGTTTACGTCTTCAGTGTAACGGTGCCGGGCTCGGTTGATCACGCGAACGCGCTGCGTATCGGCCGGACGACCATCACGCCGCGCATTTCTGCCGATGGCGTGACAGCGCACACCATCACCTGGCGCATGCCGCTCTACACCATGCTGCAAGCGAAGCTGCTTACCTTCGAGATCGATTTTTCGGCTTACGGCTCGTTCCCGGATTCGCAGTCGCTCCCGGTGGAGGCATCGTAAGCGTTATTTCGGTAACGCAAACGCCACAACAGAATCGCCGCGCTTGGTTCCGAGCTTGGAGTGGCCTCCGGCGGCGATAACAACATATTGCCGGCCCTTCCACACATACGTCATCGGCGTCGCCTGTCCGCCGGCCGGCAAGCGTCCGCGCCACAATTCGGTGCCGCTCTTCGCATCGAAGGCGCGCAGATAGTCGTCCATTGCCGCGCCGATGAACACGAGACCGCCGGCCGTCACCATCGGACCGCCGAGATTGGGCGTCCCGCTCTTTCCCATGAAATATTCGCTGAACGGCATGAGGTCTTCCGTCATGCCGAGTGGCACGTGCCATTTCACTTTGCCCGAGTGCATGTCGATGGCGTACAGCAATCCCCAGGGCGGCGGATTGCACGGCAATCCCCACGGCGAGAGGATTGCCTCGCGCATCATGCCAAACGGCGCGCCTTCCTGCGGGCTCACTTCTTTCTCGAAGAACTTTTCGCGGACGTCGTGGAACTGCTTCTGAGGAATGAGCGTCACCAGATGCATGACGTTGGAGACGTTGACGTACACCGTGTCGCGCGTTGTATCGAAGGCGAGACCACCCCAGTTCGTGCCGCCGCCGGTGAAGGGATAGAGGATCGTGCCTTGCGTGGATGGCGGCGTGTAGAGTCCCTCGTGCCGGGCATGTGCAATGATGTCTCGGCACTTACCGCGATCCCAGAAGGTGAGCCCGAAGGCATCATTCGCCGTGATGCGCGTTGCAGAGAGCGGCTGGGGCGCAATGGGAAAGGGCTGCGTGGGTGACAACACTTCGGCCGGCGCACCGCGCTGCGGCACCTTGCGCTCGATCACGGGAACGACCGGCTGCCCATTGTCGCGGCGGATGGTGAACAGCAATCCCTGCTTGGTCGGCTGCAGCACTGCAGGCGCGGTCTTGCCGTTGTACATGACCGTTCCTAGCGTCGGCTGTGCCGGAAGATCGTAGTCCCACACATCGTGATGCGTGGTCTGGAACGACCACGCGACGGAGCCATCGGCCACATGCAGCGCCGTGATGGAATTGGCGTACTTGCCGGCGCCTTTGCGCAGGCCGCCGAAGAAATCCGGACTGGCGCCGGACACGGGGAGGATCACCAGCCCTCGTTGCTCGTCCACGCTCATCGGCGCCCACACATTGGCGGCGCCGGCGCGGAACGGCGGCTTCTGATCCTTCAGCGGATCGAAGCTCCAGCGCGGCGCGCCGGTGATGGCATCGTAGGCATAAACCGTGCCGCGCAGCTCATCGACTTTCTGGTTGTCGTCGATGGACGAGCCCACGATGACGAGACCATGCGTGACAACCGGCGGTGAGGTTGTGTGGTTGCGGCCAAACCGGGTGCCCTCCCGCTTGGGACCCTGGCCGATCACCACCGTGCCGTTCTTGCCGAAGCCCGCACAGGGCTTCCCGCTTGCCGCATCGAGCTCGATCAAGCGCCGGTCGGCCGTGTTCACGTAGACGCGCGCCGCGCATACGCCCTTCGCACTCCGCGCGCGCCAGAACGCGACACCACGGCAGACGTAATCGTTCGGATAGCGGATGTTGGTGTTCAGCTTGGGATCGAACCGCCACAGCTGCTTGCCTGTGCCGGGATCGAGTGCCGACACCTCATTGAACGGTGAGCAGACGTACAACCGCCCTTCCGCGAGGATGGGCGTATCCTCGAAGGAGGCGCGCTTCATCGCGTCGCCTTTGGTCTGAAGATCGGCGGTCGAAAAGGTCCACGCCACCTGCAGATCACGCACATTCGCGGGCGTGATCTGCTTCGCCGCCGAGAAGCGCTGCCCGCCGGCATCCCCGCCGTAGTACATCCAGCCGGGTTCGGCGGCCGCGCGCGCCGACGCAGTCGCAACCAGGAGCGTAAGCAAGCAAGAAATATGAACGAATATCCCCCTCCCCTTGCGGGAGGGGGCAATCTGATGGAGCGAAGCGAAATCAGATTGGGGGAGGGGGCATTGCAAACCGTTACCCCTCCCCCAAATTCTCGCGCCATGCGCTCGAATTTGTTCCCTCCCGCAAGGGGAGGGGGAGACAAATAGTGCATGTCCGATCATCGTCATCCGTGCGCTGCCGTCCGCGTAAAGCCGTCGGCGCTCCAGTCTTCGCTGCCGACACCATGGTGCACGAAGAACAAACCCTGCGGATCGTATGTGTCCTTCACCGCACGCAGCTTCGGATAGTTCTCGCCCCAGTAATCCTGCTGCCAGCGTGTGTTGAAGTAATTGCTCTCGGAAACATACGACCCGGCATCGGGTGCAACCTTGCGCAGCTCGGCGGTGGCGAGATCGATCATGCGGGCGTCCTTGTGCGCCGCCACCATATCCATTTTCGCTCGCGGCATGTCCTCATAGGCCGGCGCCTCACCATCCGCGATGATCGCCAATGCAAACGCGCCGGTCACCCCCGGATTGGTGGCGGTGTCCTTCGCCGCGGCAATGGCTTCCGCCGACGCACCGGCAAGGCCCTTGTTGAAATGCAGCTCCACCTCCTTGTACCGGCTCGCCGCAAACAACGCATCCGCCAGGCGTTGCTGCTGCGCCGGTTGCAACAGAGATGCGGGCAACCACAGAGAATCGTAGCCGTGCAGGAAGGCGCCAACCTGATCCTGGTCGCCCTGCCACCAGCCGTGGTCGTCGGGTGCGCCGGCGCGGGTATCCCGGATCATCGAATCGTTGCCCGCGACATCCCACCAGTGCCGCGCTTCGCCCGCGCCTGCTCGCAGCTTGTCGACGACGGAATAATCCCTTGGCGCAGCATTCACCCAATCGAAGAAGGGTTGCCACACCGCCTTCGCTTCCGCGCGCGTCAGGCCCTGACACACCATCGAGATTTTCAGCGTGTTGTCCGGCGCGAGTGCCACCTGCTCGCCCCAATGCGGATTGAGCAGCGCTGCCGCATAGAAGCGCACGAATTGCGAAATCAGTTTTCCGTACGCATCGTCGGAATGCGCCTCGATCTTGCCGACCGCGCCGCCGAAATTCTCCGGCAGATCGTGCGTCTTCAGCGTCAGCTTCGTCACCACGCCCCAGCTGCCGCCACCCCCGCCTTTCAGCGCCCAGAAGAGATCGGCATTGGTGCACGCATTGGCGATCCGCACCGCGCCATCGGCGGTGACGATCTCCGCTTCCAGCAGCGATGACGCCGCCGTGCCGAATCCTTTCGAGAAGCTGCCGAAGCCGCCGCTCTGGATGAGGCCTGCCACGCCGACGGTGGTGCAGCCACCGCCCTGCACATAACGGCCCGCCTTCGTCACGACAGCATTGTAGAGATCAATCCACATGGCGCCGGATTCTGCGGTTACCGCCGGCTGCGGCGCGACCTTGCCGTCGCAGCCTTGCGGCACAAACGAATCGTGCAGCGTCACGGCATTCATGGCGCGCGTCCAGAGGAGCAGTGAGTCAGGCGCGTTGGATGTCCCCAGATAGCTATGCCCGCCACCCTTCACCACGACGCGCAGGTTGTCTGTGCGCGCGAAGTTCACCGCAGTCGCAACGTCCGATGCATTGCGTGCCTTCACCGCATACGCACTGGCGACCGGGGTCCAGGCATCCAGCCAGCCCGATACCTGCGTGCCGGCCGGCTGATCGCCGATGTAGAAGGGATTGCGGATATGCTGCAGCACATCCTGGCATGTCGCGCCCTTGGGATCAGTCGCGCATGCGGCAAACAGCGGGTGGACCTCGATCAGATTGCCGCCAAGCGCTGCCTTCAGCCTCTGCCAGTCCGCGTGCGCGGGCCACGCCGCGTCGCCAGGTCGCGGCCGCCGGACCGGGGATGCGATCGCCGCGCCGAGGAGACGTTTCGGCCACAAGGGTGCGGCAGCCGCTGCGGCGGTCGCGGTAAGCAAGTCTCGTCTGCGCATCGTTCTCTTCCCCTTCCGCGGAGCTTCGGGTGAAATTGGCGGCGGGCTCCCTCGAGGATTGGCCACTGTCCGAAGCCGCCGAACGGAAATCTGTCAGCGTCGTGCGCTCCGATGAAGAGGCTGGGGCCGCAAGGACCCGCGCGCGTGACGTTTGGCGATGGCTGGGGATGAGCGGCGATAGTTTGGGGACCGGCGGCATCCTTCGCCGGACGTTCCTTTATTCACTCTGCGCGGCGGCCGTGCTCGTTGCGGTGATCAATGCGATCAATGTCATCACCATCCAGTACGAGGAGCCGGGATATGGCTCCTTAGGCCCGATCATCTGGGAGGCGACGAGCTGGCTCACGGTGGTCCTGTTCTTCTGGATTCCCTGGATCGGCTATCGGCTGGCGCCGCCGTTCATCCGTCCCCGCTGGAAGCTGCTGGTTCACGTACCGGTCATGCTCGCGTTCGCGCTCTGCCACGTGGGCGGATTTGTCTTGCTGCGGAAGCTCATCTACCTGGCGATGGGTCACATCTACCACTACGGCGGCTTCCTCTCGCACTTCCTCTACGAAGTGCGCAAGGACGCGTTGGGATATGCGTTGTTCATCGGCGGCTTCAGCCTGTTCGAACATCTGCTCCGGCAGCAGCAATTGATCGAAACGCCCGGGCAGACGCTCACCTTCAACATTCGCGACGGCACCAGACTCATTCGCGTTCGCATGGATGAGATCGTCGCGGTGACCTCGGCAGGAAACTACGTCGAATTCCTGCTGCGCGACGGACGGCGACCGCTTATGCGGAGCCCACTAGCCGCAATCGAATCAGAATTCGCACCGCGTGGGTTCGTGCGCACGCACCGCTCCTGGGTGGTGAACGCAAGCGCCGTCACCGGCCTCAAGCCGGAAGGCTCGGGCGACTACACGGTGGAGTTGGGAGCGATGGCCGCACCGCTGTCGCGCCGTTACCCGCAGGCATTGGCACAGCTGCGCGACGGCTGAGGCCTTATTTCCCCGTTTCGTGCAGGATCTGGTCGGTCGCCGTCTGCAGCAGCTCATCCATCTTGACGCGGATAGCATGGTCGGAGCGGGCGACGCTCTTGGCCTCGAAATCCTTGTGGACCTTGCGGACGACGTCTTCATGCCCCGCCTCTTCCAGGTCGGCCCGCACGACGGACTTGGCATATTCCGCCGCCTCGTCGCCGGAAATCCCCATCTGCTCGGCCGCCCAAAGGCCCAGAAGCTTGTTGCGCCGCGCAATGATCTTGAAGCGCAGCTCTTCGTCATGCGCCCACTTGGATTCGAACGCCTTTTCGCGATCCTGAAACGATCCGCTCATTCCTTAACCTCTTGAACAACAAAAGAAATATCGCGGATCTGCCCGCGCCCATGCCCACTTTAACCGATGCGGCGGCAAACCGCGAAGCCCCTTCGCGACAACCGAATCATTGCGCCCCCGCCCCCCTGCCGGTAGGGTAGCCTCCCAAACGGGGCTTTGGCCCCGTTTCGTCTTTTTGGGGCCACAGATGAGGACCCACCCATGAAACGCCGCCGCCAGATCTACGAAGGCAAGGCCAAGATCCTGTATGAGGGGCCGGAGCCCGGCACGGTCATCCAATATTTCAAGGATGACACCACCGCCTTCGACGCCACCAAGAAGGCGACGCTCGACGGCAAGGGCGTGCTCAACAACCGCATAAGCGAATACCTGATGAGCCAGTTGAATGCGATCGGCGTGCCGACGCATTTCGTCCGCCGGCTCAACATGCGCGAGCAGCTCGTAAAAGAGGTGGAGATCATCCCGCTGGAAGTGGTGGTGCGGAACGTTGCGGCGGGCTCGCTGGCCAAGCGGCTTGGCATCGAGGAAGGCACGCCCCTTCCCCGCTCGATCATCGAGTACTTCTACAAGAACGATAAGCTGCACGATCCGTGGGTGAGCGAGGAGCACATCACCGCCTTCGGTTGGGCTGGCCCGCAGGACCTGGACGACATTGTCAACCTCTCGATCCGCATCAACGATTTCCTGTCCGGTCTCTTCCTCGGCGTCGGCATCAAGCTCGTGGACTTCAAGCTGGAGTTCGGCCGGCTGTGGGAGAACGATTATATGCGCATCGTTCTGGCCGATGAGATCAGCCCGGATTCGTGCCGCCTGTGGGACGCCACGACCAACGAAAAGATGGACAAGGACCGGTTTCGCCGCGACATGGGCGGCGTCGTGGAAGCGTATTCCGAAGTCGCAAAACGGTTGGGCATCATGCCCGAATCGGTGCAAAGCGAGACGAGAGGACCAGTGCTGGTTAGGTAAAGTTTTTCTCCCCTTGGGAGAGGTCGGAATGCGAAGCATTCCGGGTGGGGGGCAACTCCAGCATCTGGGAATGATCCCTCCCGGAGCGCTGATGCGCTTCGTCCCTCCCTTTTCAAGGGAGGGAAAATGAGCGAGGCAAAACAGGAGAATGAAAGCTCGGGTATTTGTGACCCTGAAGAACGGCGTGCTCGATCCGCAGGGCAAAGCGATCGGCCATGCGCTGAACGGCCTTGGCTTCTCGGCCGTGGGAGACGTCCGCCAGGGCAAGGTGATCGACCTCGACCTGCATGAATCGGATGCGGAAAGAGCGCGGGCATCACTGAACGAGATGTGCCAGAAGCTGCTTGCCAATACGGTCATCGAAAAATACGAGATCGAGCTCAAGCCATAGTGCGCCGGCGCGAAACCCGGTGCTCGCAAAGCAACACGGGATACATCATGACATTACCAATAGTGAGACTTGCCGCCGCTACGGTTTTCGCCACAGCGTTTTTCTGCCTGAGCACCGCAAGCGGCTTGGCGGCAGCTGCTTCCACTCCTGCAAAACCCATGATGCAGCCCATGCCGCTTCCGCCGCCCCCTGCCAATGACGATCCGGCAAAGGTAGCCGCGGCGCGCGACTTCATCATCGCCTTCCACCCTAACGCGGACCCGAAAGTCGTGGCGGCCATGCTCGACAAACTCATGCCCCAGGCAATTGCCGAGGCCAAGAAGGAAAACCCGAAAGCCGACGCGAAGAAGATGATCGAACAGCAGCGAAATGTTTATCTGGCCAATGCAACCCAGGCACTGGAGTTGCAGGCACATGTGGTGTCGCGCCATTTCAGCCTGCAGGAGTTGAAGGGTTTGGCCGCGTTCTTCCGCGGACCGCTGGGCAAGAAGCTCGCGACTCAGAATCTCAATATTCAGCGGGAGGTCATGCGCGAGCAGCGATTGCGGCAAGGGCTCGGCGGACCTCGCGTGATGATGCAACCGCCGCCAGCGCCGGCGAAAGCGGCGCCGCCAAAGAAGCCATGAAGTCCGCCGTTGTCGTTTTTCCGGCCTCCAATTGCGACCGCGATGCCGCGGTGGCGCTCGAGAACATCACCGGCCAGAAGCCGCACATGGTGTGGCACGCGGATTCCGAAATCCCCGATGTCGATCTCATCGTACTGCCCGGCGGCTTCGCATATGGCGATTACCTGCGCACGGGCGCAATGGCCGCGCTGTCCAACGCCATGCGCGATGTCATCGACAAGGCGCAGAAGGGCGTGACCGTGCTCGGCATCTGCAACGGGTTTCAAGTGCTGTGCGAGAGCCGGCTGTTGCCCGGCGCGCTGATGCGCAACGCGGGGCTGAAATTCACCTGCCGCGGCGTGGGCCTCGAAGTGAACGAGACGCAATCCGTCTTCACCCGCAAATACGATCACGGACAGCGCGTGGTGTTTCCCGTGGCGAACGGCGAAGGCAATTATTACGCCGATGACGAAACGCTGGATCGTCTGGAAGGCGAAGGCCGCGTGGTGTTTCGCTATGCGGAAGGCGAGAACCCCAACGGCAGCGCGCGCAACATCGCCGGCATTCTCAACGAGAAGCGCAACGTGCTGGGACTGATGCCGCATCCCGAGCGGGTGGTCGACCCGCTGCTTGGCGGTACCGACGGCCGGCCGCTGTTCGAGGGGTTACTCGAAGCGCTCTCTTAAGAGCGCGCCATGGCGCGCAGGCTTTCGCGGATCAACGTGTCAATCGGCGGGTGATCGCCGAACTCTCGGGCGGTGCGCGCGATGGCTTCGGCGGCCTGGGCTTGGGAATAGCCAAGCTTGACAAGGGCGGCGACAGCGTCGGCTTCCGGCCCGCGGGGTGCGATGACCGGCACCGCGGCGCCATCTTCCGGGTGCCCGCGCAACATCATCGCGGGCGCTTTGTCTTTCAGTTCGGTCACGATGCGTGTGGCGAGTTTCGGTCCGATGCCTTGGGCGCGTCCTACGGCTGCCTTGTCGCCCAGAGCCACAGCGCGTTCGAGCTCGCGTGCCGAAAGCGCAGAGAGCACGTTCAGTGCCACGCGAGCGCCAACATTCTGCACGCCCTGTAGCAATCGGAACCACTCGCGTTCCTCGGCCGTGGAGAACCCGTAGAGACGGATAGCGTCTTCGCTGACTTTCGTTTCGATCATCAGCGATGCCGAACCACCAATGGTAAGGCGGCTCAATGTCGAGGCCGGACAATGCACCAGATATCCGACCCCGCCGACATCGATGATGGCGTGATCATCGGCGGCGGAATCCACGGTACCGGTGAGCTTGCCGATCATATCGTCGCTGCAAGCAAGCGCGCCCGTGTCCCGGAAAGATGGGCATGCGCGATCGCACAGGCGAGCGCATCCGCCGCATCGGCGGCTTCCACCTGTGCTGTCGGCAACAGTCGCCGCACCATCGCCTGCACCTGCGCCTTTTCAGCGTGGCCGACGCCCACAACCGATTTCTTGACGTGGTTCGGTGCGTACTCCGCGACCGCCAGCCCTTCGCGTGCCGCGGCCAACAACACAATCGCACGGGCCTGCCCCAACTTCAAAGCAGCCGACGCATCTTTGGCAACGAATGCCTGCTCAATGGCAAGAGCCGCCGGACGCATTTCTGCGATCACAGCGGATATTGCGTCATGCAAAACCAGCAGGCGCTCGCACAGCTCGGCTTTGGCGTCGCTGCGCAACACGCCATGGGCCACGTGCGAGAGTCGCGTGCCGGAAACATCGATCACACCCCAGCCCATGCGGGCAAGGCCGGGATCAAGGCCCAGAATGCGTAACACCGTCGTCACCATGCCCAAAAAAAGAATCGCCGCGCGCCAGTGTCAGACGCGCGGCGTTCGCATGCAACGGGTATGGTGCGAGTGACTAGCTCGCCTGCTGCTGGCCCTGCGGCTGCTCAGCCTGCGGCTGCTGCGGTTTCTTCGTCAGGTCCTCGCCGGTCACTTGGTCGACGGCCTTCATGGACAATCGCACCTTGCCGCGGTCGTCGAAGCCAAGCAGCTTCACCTTTACGGTCTGGCCTTCGCTGACCACATCGCTCGTCTTGTTCACGCGCCTGGGCGCGAGCTCCGAGATGTGAACCAGCCCGTCCTTGGGCCCGAAAAAATTCACGAAGGCGCCGAAATCCATGACCTTCACGACTTTGCCGTCATAGATCTCGCCAATCTCTGGCTCTGCCACGATTCCCTTGATCCACTTGAGCGCGGCGCGGATGGATTCGCCGTCGGCCGAGGCAATTTTCACCGTGCCGTCGTCCTCGATGTTGATCTTGGCGCCGGTCTTCTCGACGATCTCGCGGATCACCTTGCCGCCGGAGCCGATCACCTCGCGGATCTTGTCGGTCGGGATCTTGATGGTCTCGATGCGCGGCGCGTGTTCGCCCAGTTGATCGCGCGCATGGCTGATGGCCTTCGCCATCTCACCGAGGATATGGATGCGGCCATGGTGCGCCTGATCCAGGGCCACGCGCATGATCTCCTCGGTGATGCCCGTGATCTTGATGTCCATCTGCAGCGAGGTCACGCCCTGATCGGTGCCGGCCACTTTGAAGTCCATATCGCCGAGATGGTCCTCGTCGCCCAGGATGTCGGAGAGCACGGCGAAGCGCTCGCCTTCCTTGATGAGGCCCATCGCGATACCCGCGACCGATTGCTTTAGCGGAACGCCCGCATCCATAAGCGCCAGCGATGTGCCGCAGACTGTGGCCATCGAAGACGAACCATTCGACTCGGTGATCTCCGACACCACGCGAAGCGTGTAGGGGAACTCTTCTTTCTTCGGCAGCAGCGGATGAATCGCCCGCCAGGCGAGCTTGCCATGTCCGATGTCGCGCCGCCGTGGGCCACCCAGGCGCCCCGTTTCGCCTACGGAATAGGGCGGGAAGTTGTAGTGCAGCATGAAGTGCTGCTTGTAGGTGCCTTCCAGCGAATCGACGAACTGTTCGTCCTCGCCGGTGCCGAGCGTCGCCACCACCAGCGCCTGCGTTTCGCCGCGAGTGAACAATGCCGATCCATGCGTGCGCGGCAGGATGCCGACTTCGGCCGTGATCGGACGTACCGTTTTGGTATCCCGGCCATCGATGCGCTTGCCGGTATCGAGCACTGCGTTGCGCATCACGTCGGCTTCGACATCGTGGAACAGGCTGTTGAACTTGTTGTCCGGCAGCTTGCCTTCGCCTTCGCCAACAAACTCTTGCGCGGCGCGGGCGCGAATGTCTGCGATTTTGTCGCGACGTGCGTGCTTCTCGGGAATCTGGAACGCGGAGGCCAATTCCGCACCGGCCCAGGCCTTGATCTTCTCGAGCGTCGGCTTGTTTTCATTTGCGGGCACATCGCGCGGCTCTTTCGCCGCCTTCTCGGCCAGGCGGATGATGGCCTGGATCACCGGCTGCATCTCGCGGTGTCCGAACATGACCGCGCCGAGCATCGTCTGCTCGTCGAGTTCTTGCGCTTCGGATTCCACCATCAAAACCGCATCCGCGGTGCCGGCGACCACGAGATCGAGCTTGGAATTGGGCATCTCGTCGATCGGCGGGTTCAGCACGTAAGCGCCTTCGACAAAGCCGACCCGCGCTGCGCCGATCGGGCCCATGAACGGAACGCCGGACAGGGTGAGTGCGGCGGACGCCGCCACCATCGCCAGAACGTCGGGATCGTTCTCCATGTCGTGGCTGAGGACCGTGACGATCACCTGTGTTTCGTTGCGGTAGCCTTCCGCAAATAGCGGGCGGATCGGGCGATCGATCAAGCGGGAGACCAAAGTTTCGCGCTCGGTGGGCCGGCCTTCGCGCTTGAAATAACCGCCGGGAATTTTGCCGGCCGCAAAATATTTCTCCTGGTAATCGACCGTCAGGGGAAAGAAATCGATTCCGGGCCGCGGGGTTTGCGCGCCGACCACGGTGGCCAGCACGACTGTCTGCCCATATGTCGCTACGACTGCCCCATCGGCCTGTCGCGCTACCTTGCCTGTTTCAAGGACGAGCTTGCGGCCGCCCCATTCAATTTCCTCTTTTGCGATGTGAAACATTGTTTACGTCCTTCGTTTCCCTGAGCCGGATTGCGCAGGGGCCTTCCTTCGAGTTCGTCTCAAAGAAATGGGGTATGTAGGCTCGCAACCATTCGCGAACCTGCGAAGCTGTTTGCAAATAAGGAGTGCGCCCGCTCAGCGACGCAGTCCAAGCCGCGAGATCAGCATTTCGTATCGCTTCTCGTCGGTGGCCTTGATGTAGTCGAGCAGCCGGCGCCGCTGCGACACGAGCTTGATCAGGCCACGACGCGAATGGTTGTCCTTGACGTGCGACTTGAAGTGCTCGGTGAGATTGGAGATGCGCTCGGAAAGGACGGCCACCTGTACATCGGGCGAGCCGGTGTCGCCCTCGCGTGAGCCGTATTCGGAAATCAGTTCTTTCTTGCGTTCGGCAGTGATCGACATTCGGTCATCCAGTTCCAAAGTTGAAGACACGGAACGGCCTAAGCTCGCCTGCCTGCAATGCCGCGAGCGCAACAGGCTCGCCATCGCCGGTGGAAAGATAGACCGTGAGCCCTTGCAGATCGTCGTTGTCAGCTTCTTCCGTGAGGCGCGCGAACAGGTTCGCCCGCATCAGGATCGGATTGCCGCTGCGCAGCCGGACCGCATCCGGACCCGTCACGGCCAGCGCCGGGATGCCGTCCAGCGCGGTCGAAATGGGCCTCAAGTGCTCAAAAGCGGCGGGACTATGCATAGAACCCTTGAGTGTTTCCAGTGGCACGGCGTCTTTTTCTGAAAAGCCGCCGATGGCCGCGCGCCGCAGCTGGGAAACATGGCCGACTGTGCCCAGCGCCAGCGCCAGGTCGCGCACCCAGGCCCGCACGTAAGCCCCTTTGCCACAACACATTTCGAACGCGGTGTGGTCCGGATCCGGGACGCCGGTGATCCAAGCCTCGTGGACGCTGACGGTCCGGGGCTCGAGGCTGACGGGCTCGCCATCGCGGGCCAAATCGTAGGCGCGCTCGCCTTGCACCTTGATGGCCGAGTAAGCCGGCGGCACCTGCGTGATCCGCCCGACGAAGCGCGGCAAGGCTGCCTCGATTTGGGCTTGGGTCGGCCTGACATCGGACGTCACCGTGAGGCGGCCTTCGGCATCGTCGCTGTCCCGCGCCTCGCCCCAGCGGGCTGTGAAGCGGTAGGTTTTCTCCGATTCCATCACATAAGGCACGGTCTTGGTCGCCTCGCCCAACGCCACTGCCAGAACGCCCGTCGCCATCGGATCGAGCGTGCCGGCATGCCCCGCCTTTTGCGCATCGAACACCCGCCGGACGACCGCCACCACCTGGGTTGATGTGATGCCTTCCGGCTTGTCCACCACCACCCAGCCGTGAATCGCCGCGCCTTTGCGCTTCCGTGTCATCGGACGTCCATTGGAAATTGCGGTGCCGCCTGGGTGACTCGAACACCCGACCCACGCATTACGAATGCGTTGCTCTACCGGCTGAGCTAAGGCGGCTACCGATCATGGGCGAGACACACTCACGCCCACTCCTATTCTCGCCTCCCGCGCTGATTTTCTCAACCGCGACAGATTTGCCGCTCTCAATATCGGCAGCAGGCGAATGAGGCCCGTACTCCCGAACGCTTGCCCGTGCTCCGGGTCAGTTCCGCCTTGACCCGCGAGGGACCGTAAGTATATTGCGCGGCTCCCGAGGCCGCAGGCGCTCGGGACAAGCTCTTTTCTCAGGGATTTGGCCATGTTTGCCGTCATCCGCAGCGGCGGAAAGCAATATCGGGTTGCCGAGAACGACGTGATCTCCCTCGACAAGATCGAGGGTGACGTGGGCTCCAAAATCGCGCTTTCGGAAGTGTTGATGCTGGGCGGCGACAGCCCCAAATCCGGCGCACCGCTGGTTGCCGGTGCCTCGGTCGAGGCCGAAATTCTGGAGCATGGCCGCGGACCGAAGGCGATCGCCTTCAAGAAGAAGCGGCGCAAGAACACACATCGTAAGCGCGGCGGCCGGGCGCACTTCACCAAAGTGAAGATCACCGGCATTGCCGCAGGAGCATAACAATGGCGCACAAGAAAGCAGGCGGCTCCTCACGCAACGGGCGCGACTCACCGGGCCAGCGATTAGGCGTGAAGAAATTCGGCGGCGAAGCGATTGTCGCCGGCAACATCATCGTGCGCCAGCGCGGCACCAAGTTTCATGCCGGCGAGAATGTCGGCATGGGCCGGGATCACACCCTGTTCGCGACCGCGGACGGCAACGTGCAATTCCGCGAAGGCTACAAGCGACGCACGTACGTGTCGGTTCTACCGGCTACGAATGGGGCGAGGAGCGCTTAAGGCGGCCGGCGAGACAGGCCGCCACCGATTGGCGGCCGTTGAGATGCGAGGGAAGATGGTCCGCCATCTTCCCTTTTTTATTCCCTCGCTAAGGAGGGGAGTGTCATGGCTTTGCAGTTGGAGACGGAGCGGCTGCTCTTGCGGCCGCCCAAGCGCAGCGATGCGCCGGCGATCGCCGCGCTGATCGGCGAGTGGGACGTGGCGAAGAATTTGGGGCGTGTGCCGTATCCCTATTCCGAAACGGATGCCCACGAATTCTTCGATCGAGTTGAAGCCAAATCGGACGATCAATCGGATCTGACCCTGGGCATCACGCTGAAGCCGAGTGGTGCTTACATCGGCGGTTGCGGTGTGCATTTGCGCGAGAACGGAGAGTTTGAACTCGGCTACTGGATCGGCAAGCCATATTGGGGAAATGGTTATGCAACGGAGGCGGCGCGTGCCGTGATGCATGCGGCTTTCGCGAAGCTCGATCTCGACAAGCTCACGGCAGGCTATTTCTTCGACAACCCGGCATCCGGCCACGTGCTTGAGAAGCTCGGCTTTTTGTCCGACGGCGAGGGATTGCGGGATTGCCTGTCGCGCTGTCACCAGGTCCCATGCCACAATGTCGTGCTCACACGCGAACGCTTTCGCGTGATAGAGGCCGCATGAAGTTTCTGGATCAGGCGAAGGTCTATATCGCGAGCGGCGCAGGCGGGAACGGCTGTGTCTCGTTCCGCCGCGAGAAGTTCATCGAGTTCGGCGGGCCAAACGGCGGCGATGGCGGACGCGGCGGGGATGTCTGGGCGGAGGCGGTCGAAAATCTCAACACCCTGATCGACTATCGCTTTCAGCAGCACATCAAGGCAAAGAACGGCCAGCACGGCATGGGCAAGGAGATGACGGGCGCTGCCGGAGCGGATGCGGTGTTGCGCGTGCCCGTCGGCACGCAGATTTTCGAAGAAGACGGCGAGACGCTGATCGCCGATCTCGATCGCCCCAGCGCTCGCGCGTTGCTGCTCAAAGGCGGCAAAGGCGGCTTCGGCAATGCGCGATTCAAGACTTCCACCAACCGCGCGCCCCGCCACGCCAATCCGGGGCAGCCGGCGGAAGAGAAAACCATCATCCTGCGGCTGAAGCTGATTGCCGACGTCGGATTAATCGGTTTGCCAAACGCGGGCAAGTCGACCTTCCTGTCACGCGTGTCCGCGGCGAAGCCAAAGATTGCCGATTACCCCTTCACCACGCTCAATCCGCAGCTTGGCATGGTGCGCATCGATCAGACGGATTTTGTGGTCGCCGATCTGCCCGGCCTGATCGAGGGCGCCCACGAGGGCGCTGGCTTGGGAGATCGCTTTCTCGGCCATGCCGAACGCTGCAGCGTGGTGCTGCATCTGATCGATGGCACGCAAAGCGAAATCGTGCGCGCGTACAAGACTATTCGCCACGAGCTGGAAGCTTACGGCCACGGACTGGCGAAAAAGCCCGAGATCGTGGTGCTCAACAAGAGCGATGCTATTCCCGTATCGGCCTTGTCACGGAAGCGCGCCGCGCTGGTGAAAGCGAGCGACGGCGAAGTGCTGACGATGTCTGGCGCCACCGGCGATGGCGTGCCGGAAGTCCTGCGCGCCCTGGCCAAGCTTGTGCGCCGGGATCGAAAACGCCGAGGCGGCCGCGCATCTGCTGCGGCGTGGTCGCCGTAGACACAAGCTCAGCCAATCGGCATCGGACTTGCGGCACCGTACCTATTTTGATACATAGCTGCATGGCCGCAAAGAAAATCGAGGTGGTATTCTTCGCGGGCGAAAACGGTGTGGAACCGGTCCGCGATTGGCTGATAAGCCTAAGCAAGGCGGACCGCATTCGAATCGGAGAAGACATTCGGGAGATCGAGTTCGAATGGCCCGTTGGCATGCCACTTTGCCGACCGCTCGGCCAAGGACTTTATGAGGTCAGGAGCAAACTAAAGGACCGCATCGCACGCGTGCTTTTCGGCATCGAAGGCAGCGACATGGTCCTGCTGCATGGCTTCATCAAGAAATCGCAAACCACGCCGAAGGGCGATCTGGAACTGGCGCGCAGGCGGCTGCAACTTTACAGGAGGCTAGGATGAGCAGATCGAAAGCGAACCCACATCGCGGCCGGACCTTCGAATCCTTTCTGGAGGAGGAAGGCATTCTCGGAGAGGTCACCATGGCCGCGACGAAACGGGTGCTGGCGCGCCGCGTGCTGGCGCTGATGAAGCAGCAGCGGGTGAGCAAGGCGGCGATGGCCCGGCGCATGCGCACCAGCCGCGCGGCGGTGGACCGCCTGCTGGATGCTGAAAACACTTCGGTGACATTGCAGACAATGGGCCGCGCTGCGGCCGTTCTGGGCAAACAGCTTTCGATCGCGCTAAAGGACGCAGCGTGATGCTGGAGATAGGGGTGTGCTGCCGCCTTGGCTCAATGAGGAATTCAATGACCGCGAGAAAAAGAAAATCGCGCATCGACTGGGCCAAGGTTGATGCCCGTGAAATCGCTTCGGAAGAATATCAGGCAATGCCGGAGTGGACGGATAATCAAATTGAGCGCGCGGAACTGGCAATCGGAGGTCATGTAATCCGGGCTGCGCGAGGTACCTTAACCCGCGGTCCCGGAAGACCGCGCGTCCCGGCGCCAAAAAAATCCGTGCACCTGCGTCTCTCGCCTGATGTGCTTTCGCATTTCCGCCAAACGGGCCCCGGGTGGCAAACCCGTATTGACGATGCGTTGCGGAAGGTGGCCAAGCTTTCGGCGCGGAAGATTTAGGAACGCCGGCACATATTCACCTGATGAGCAAAAAGCTGCCGCATTCGGAACATCACTGGCTGAAGCCGCCGGGTCCGGTGGCCGATGGCCTGAAGATCGGCCTCCTCGGCGGCTCCTTCAATCCGGCGCATGAAGGACATCTCCATGTCAGCGAGATGGCGCTGAAGCAGCTCGGTCTCGACTACGTGTGGTGGCTGGTGGCGCCGCAGAATCCGCTGAAGCCTGTCGCCGGCATGGCGCCCTTGTGCGAACGCCTTGCCTATGCCGCCGACAAATACGAACAGAATCCCCGCATCGTCGTCATCGATCTCGAGCGCACCATCGGCACGCGCTACACCATCGACACCTTGCGCGTTCTCAAGCGTCGTTTTCCGCGCGTCCATTTCGTGTGGTTGATGGGCAGCGACAATCTGGAGATGTTCCGCCGCTGGCGCCGGTGGCCGGAAATTGTCGAGACTGTCCCTATTGCGGTGATCACGCGGCCCGGCTGGTGCCTGGCGCCGCTGCATTCCAAGGCGATGCAGCGCTTTGCCCATGCCCGCGTCGCCAATCTCAAGCAGTTGGCGACCGCACAACCGCCCGCCATCGCCGTTCTCGATGGCTGCCGTTGCCCGCAAAGCGCCACGGCCATCCGCGCCCAAAGCCTGCGCGACGAGGGAATGGTGCGGGTGGTACCGACGTGCTAGACTCAGGCGAGTAGGAAAGGAGCGCGCGGCCCGTTGCATCTGGTTCAGAGACTTAGGCCTCCCGCGTTCCGGTATTGTGGAGGAGAGTAAACCTGATCGAGAAATCAGCGCGTCCCAAGCGCCCGTCCCGCAAGCTGGCCATCGCGCCGCCTCGTTCCGAGCACGAAGATCTGCTTTCCCGCATCCTCGCTTCGCTTGACGCCGACAAGGCGGAAGACATCGTCACCGTTGAGCTCGAAGGGCGCTCGTCGGTGGCCGATGCGCTGGTAATTGCGACCGGGCGCTCGGCGCGGCACGTGGCGGCGATTGCGGAGAATCTTGCGCGCAAGCTCAAGGACGCCGGCTACGGCTCTCGCCCTGTCGACGGATTGAGCCAGGGCGATTGGGTGCTGGTGGATGCCGGCGACGTGATCGTGCACATTTTCCGGCCGGAAGTGCGCGCCTACTACGACCTCGAAGGCATGTGGAGCGTGCGCGAGCCCGAGCGCGCCACCGCGCACTAGCAAGCCACCTACGCAACAAATTCATCATGCGGCTTCTCATTCTCGCAGTGGGGCACGCGCGCGGCACGGAAGAAGGCGCGTTGTCGGATGCGTATTGCGCGCGCGCCGCAACGATGGGCAAGCGCCTCGGTTTCCCAGCGATTGCAATCGAGGAAGTCAGCGTGTCCAAGGCGCGCGGGGTCGAATCGCGCATGCACGAGGAAGGCGAACGCCTCGGCGTCAAAATTCCAGAGCAGGCGCACGTCATCTGTCTCGATGCCAAAGGCAAGGGCATGACCAGCGATGCGTTTGCGGAAATGCTCGGTGCGATGCGGGATGCCGGGGCGCGAGACATGGCATTCCTCATCGGCGGCCCCGATGGCCTCAGCCTTCCGCGGAATGTGAAGCCGGGGCGCAGCCTCGCGTTTGGGCCACAGACCTGGCCGCATCTGCTGGTGCGCGCGATGCTGGCCGAGCAGATATACCGTGGTGTGACCATTCTCGCTGGTCATCCCTATCACCGCGGGTGAAGCATTAGCCTCGCCTTAACCATAAGGCGCGATGGTGACGTGCCGAACTGGGACGGGGCACATGGAAATCAAAAGCAGCGGCGGAGTGGGTTCCACCTCTGTGCGCCGCGTGACGAAGCCGGCCGCCGGAACGGACAACGTGTTCCATCTGGCCGATGCCGGGCCCCAGCGCGCGCAATCGGTAGCCGCGCCTGGACCGTTGGCGGCCGTCGAAAGCATTCTCACGCTACAGGGGCTCGACGATTCCACCAGCGGACGGTCGAAAGGCGTCGCGCACGGCGAACAGCTGCTCGACATGCTGGATCAGGTCCGCGATGGGTTGCTTGGCGGTGGAATACCGCGCAGCACGCTCAATCGACTTGCTGTTGCGGTGGGCCGCAGGCACGAAACTTTCGCCGATCCGCGGCTGCAGAACGTGCTCGACGAAATCGATCTGCGCGCCCGCGTCGAGCTGGCCAAGCTCGAACAATCCGAGCGTCTCGCCAGTTAAGCCGCTGGGGACAAAGCCTTTTCACGCCGCTCGCCGCCGATATTTCCATTTGCCAGCGGAGTCCGGCGCCCTGTATAAACCCGCCGCCTCGGTTAAGGGCGACTCATCGAAGGGGTGTGCGCATGGGTACTGAGCTTCCGACCGACTATCGGCCGACGGAGAGCGAACCCTTTATGAACGATCAGCAGCGCGAGTATTTCCGGCGCAAGCTGACAGGCTGGAAGGAGGAGATCCTCCGTGAAAGCCGCGAGACCATTCACAATCTTCAACTGGAGACTACGCCGCACGCCGATCTCGCCGATCGCGCTTCCACGGAAGCGGAGCGGCAGCTCGAGCTGCGCACGAGGGATCGCCAGCGCAAGCTGATCGCGAAAATCGATTCCGCTTTGCGCCGGCTGGAAGATGGGTCCTATGGTTTCTGCGAAGAGACCGGCGAGCCGATTTCGCTGAAGCGACTCGACGCTCGGCCGATTGCGACCTTGTCGATCGAAGCCCAGGAGCGGCACGAGCGGCGCGAGCGCGTTTACCGGGACGATTGAGGCGCTTCGCCCCAGAAGTCAGAAACCAGAATCAGAATCCAGAAAAGAAGTGCGCTCGCAAAGCGGGCGCGCCTTCATTCCGATTTCAGACTTCTGACTTCTGATTTCTGCCGCGAGGCTTAGAACGGCATCAGAATGTCGAACAGCTGGCTGCCGTACCGCGGCTGCTGCATGTCGGTGATCTGTCCCTGGCCACCGTACGATACGCGCGCCTCGGCGATCTGCGCCAGGTTAACCGTATTGTCGCCGGTAATGTCCTCGGTGCGCACAATGCCGCCGATTTGCAGATCGCGCATTTCGTTGTTCACGCGCACCTGCTGATGCCCGCTGACCACCAGGTTTCCGTTGGGCAAGACGTGCGTGACGATGCCGGCCAATGTGAGATTGATCGCTTCCGAACGATCGATCGAGCCAGCACCGACATTCGAGGTGGTTGAGCCCATATTCACCAGGCTTGCCGGATTGGCGCCGGAAAGAATGCTCGGCAACTGGGTTTCCAGGCCGAAGAAGTTTGTCAGGTTGGCATTGTCGGAATTGGTACGGCTGCGCGACGTCGTGTTGGAAAGTTTCGCGGCATCGGCAATGGAAATGTCGATGGTGATGATGTCGCCGACGTGGCTGGCACGGGGATCGTGAAAGAAGCTGCGCGAGCCGGGCGTCCATAGTGAGTTGGCTTGATGCAATCCTCCCGGCGCCTGCTCGGTCGGCATTGTCACTGGCTGATAGGCAAGCTGCGGGGTCGGATTGTTGACCGGCGCAAGCTTCGGCGGCTCGCCAATGTTGTTCAGACGGTCCACGGCGCTGCATCCCGAAATGCCGGCAAACGCTACGCTGACCGCGAGTGCTTTTGCTGCTGCGGTTGAGAATCCCGCGCTGCGGAGCTTGTCGTTCTTATTCATTGTCGAGTGCCTCATCGGGTGGCGGCGAGTTGCTGGGGAACGGCGACAGGCGTGGCATCGGCCGCGCGCACCTGTCCCGCGCCCGTCACGATTGCGGTGACCTGGCGGTAGGAAACAGGATTGAGGATGGTCACGGTCTCGCCGGCGCCGCCTTCGGTCATCGCTTTGCCGATCACGGTGAGCGTGACCCCGGGCGCATCGAACGTCATGGTGATGGTGGAGCCCTTAGTCACAAGGATTGGCCGGCGCACATCATCGTTGCGCACTGGCTCGCCGGCACGGAGCATTCGCCGCGCCTGCATGCCATCCAGATCGTTCATCGAGGTCACGATGCCGGACATGGCTGGCAGGACCGGGACGGCGACATACGAAAGGTCGGAATCGGCGATCACGTCGCCCCGCTGGATATCGTGCGCGGGAACCACAACCCGGGTTCCGCCCACATCCGCGTTCGCCGCCGTGGCCATCAGGAGGAGTGCTGCCGTCAGGACATTTCGCAGTCTCATCAGCTGCCTCCCATGCGCGCGGTGGTCTGCAACATCTCGTCGGCCGCCGTGACCACCTTAGAGTTCATTTCGTAGGCGCGTTGCGCCGAGATCAGCGAGGTGATTTCCTCAACCGGATTGACGTTCGCCGTTTCGAGGAATCCCTGCTGGATGGTGCCGTATCCGGGAGCGCCGGGAACACCGGCCTGTGGCGAACCGGACGACGGCGTTTCCAGAAACATGTTGCTGCCGATCGCCTGCAGTCCCGCTTCATTCGGGAAGCGCACCAGTTCCAGCTGTCCCAGCGTTTGCGGCGCGGTCTGGCCCGCGAGCGTCGCCTGCACCTGGCCTTGCGCATTGATGGTGACGTTCAGCGCATTCTGCGGCACGGCAATACCGGGCGCCACCGTGTAACCCTTGTCGGTAACGATCTGCCCTTCCGGCGACAGCGCGAAATTGCCGGCGCGGGTGTACGCATCCGTGCCGTCCGGCTGCTGCACGTGGAAATAGCCGGGGCCCTGAACCGCGACATCGTAGGGATTGGAGGTCGACTGCATATCGCCCTGACTGGTGACGCGATAGACCGCCGACGTGCGCACGCCGGCACCAAGCTGAATGCCGGACGGAACAATGGTGCCGGAATCCGAGGATTGCGCGCCGACCTGCTCCGTATTCTGGTACAGGAGATCCTGGAATTCGGCGCGCTGGCGCTTGTAGCCGGCGGTGTTCATGTTCGCGAGGTTGTTTGCGATCACTTCCACATTGGTCTGCTGCGCCAGCATTCCCGTCGCAGCGATACTCAGGGCTCGCATGAGGGCTCTCCTTTAGCTTTCGACCTGGCCAAGCTTATCGATGGCCTGTCGCATCAGGTCCTGCTGGCTTTGGGTGAGATTGGCGGTCATTTCGTAGGCGCGCGTCACTTCGAGCATGTGAGAGATCTCCACCACCGGCTCGACGTTCGAAGATTCCAGCGCCCCCTGCTTGATGTTTGGCTTCTCGACGGCTTTCGGCTGCTGATCCGTGGCGTAGAGGCTCGCCCCCTGCTTCTGCAGCGCGCGCTCGTCGTCGAACTGCGCCAGCTTCACTTTGCCGAGCTGCCCTTTGGCGCCCGTGACCGTGCCATCTTCTGCGATGTGAATATCGCCGTCATCCGAGGTGACGGTGATCTCGCCACCGTCACCTTGCAGCAGATCGCCATTCTGCGTCGCGATCCGACCTTCCGAATCCAGTGTGAAATGGCCGTTGCGGGTGTAGCGATCGCCATTCGCGGTTTTCACGGTGAAATAACCGGAGCCGTTGATGGCAACATCGAATTGCGCGTTGGTTTTCTCGATCGGCCCTTCGCGCAAATCCCGCATAGTTCCGGTGTCCTGCACGAAGCTTAGCGACGTCTGAGCATCTTCACCTTCCGCCGGCGGCGAACTCTCGACATATTCCTCGAACTTCATCGACTCCCGCTTGTAGGCAGGCGTGGATGCGTTCGCGATGTTGTTCGCAATGACGTCCATCGAGCGATAAGCCGCAATCTGATGCGAGAGGGCAATGAGCAGCGTGCTGTCCATGGGAGCGGATCCTTTCTGGTCCGTCGCAGCCCGCAGGTTTGCACCAGCTGTGCCATCCCAACTCTCAGTGTTTCTCCGGGTTTTGCGAGAGTGCGAGGACCTCGCGCGGAAAATTCTGCCGGGCCTCTGCTGCCATCGGGCGCAATTGCAGGGATGATTTGAACCACTCCTTAACCACGTTTGCCTAACGTCGCGGTGACGCAAAACAGCCGGGCTCTGGGCGGATGGCGAAGAAGGAAAAGCCGAAGGACGACGATGTGGAAGTCGAAGTCTCGTCCGAAGGCGCAGACTCGACGGAACCCAAGAAAGGTTTCATTAAGAAAATCCTCGGCAGCAAGAAACTGCTGCTGATGTTCGGCGGCGGCGCGCTTGTTGTGCTGCTTGGCGTCGGTGCCGGCGCGTACTTTTTCCTGTTTAGCGCCGCCAAGCCGGCAGAGCAGGTAGCGGAAGCGCCGCAGATTCCACTGGTACCGCCGACCGTTTCCTTCTTCGACATGCCCGACGTGGTGGTGAACATCCAGTCGGCAGACGGCACGCCCGCCTATCTCAAGCTCGCGGTTTCGCTGGAGCTCGCTTCTGCCGAAGAGAAACAGGGGTTGAATGTGCTCCGCCCGCGGATTGTCGATCAGTTCCAGGCATACCTGCGCGAGTTGCGTGTAGATGACCTGAAGGGCAGCGCCGGCGTGTTGCGGGTGAAGGAGGAATTGCTGCGCCGGGTGAACGTGGCGGCGGCGCCCTACCCCGTGAAAGACGTGCTCCTCAAGGAAATGATTGTGCAATAGCCATGGCGGACGATAGCGAAATCGCACAGATCGATACTGCGACGCCGTCTCCCGAAGGAGACGCTGAGCGTATCCTCAACCAGGACGAGATCGACAGCCTGCTCGGTTTCGATGGCGCCGATGACACGGCACACGATCGGAGCGGCGTTCGCGCCATCATCAATTCCGCGCTGGTTTCCTACGAACGCCTGCCGATGCTGGAAATCGTCTTCGACCGCCTCGTTCGGCTGATGACGACCTCGTTGCGCAACTTCACGTCGGACAATGTGGAGGTGAGCCTCGACAACATCACCTCCATCCGCTTCGGCGATTATCTCAATTCCATTCCGTTGCCAGCCATTCTGGCCGTGTTCCGTGCCGAGCAGCTGGACAATTACGGGCTCTTCACCGTCGACTCCAACCTCATCTACTCCATCGTGGATGTACTGCTGGGCGGCCGCCGCGGCACCGCCGCCATGCGCATCGAAGGCCGGCCCTACACCACCATCGAGCGCACCCTGGTACAGCGCATGATCGAGGTGATCCTGCACGACATGTGTCAGGCGTTCGAGCCGCTGGCTCCGGTGAATTTCGCGCTGGATCGTCTGGAAACCAATCCCCGCTTTGCGGCCATCGCGCGCCCGGCCAACGCCGCCATCCTGGTGAAGCTGCGTATCGATATGGAAGATCGCGGCGGGCGCGTCGAGCTGCTGCTGCCGTACGCAACGCTGGAACCGATCCGCAAACTACTGCTCCAGCAATTCATGGGCGAGAAGTTCGGCCGGGATTCCATCTGGGAGAGTCACCTCGCCACAGAGCTGTGGTCCACGCGGGTCGATATCGAAGCAATTCTCGACGAGCAGGTTATGCCACTCAGCCGCATCATGAATCTCAAGCCCGGCGAAACCATCATGATGAACGCGGGGCCGGATTCAAAAATCGAACTGCGCTGCGGCGGGGTTCCACTGCTGCGCGGTCGCATGGGCCGTGTGGGTTCATCGGTGGCGGTGCGGGTCGAAGAACCTATCAGACGCGCCGATGCCTCGCGGTTGCTCTAGGAGATTCTCATGACGCTCGTTGTCGAAATCGTTTTATCTCTGCTGCTGATGCTCACTGTGGCCTACTGCGCGCTGCTCGAGCGCAAGCTGTCGATGCTGCGCAAGGGACAAGATGGACTGAAAGACACGATCGCCGAACTGAACACGGCCATCGGCAATGCCGGCGCGTCGATGCGGCTGCTCAAAACTTCGGCTGCGGAGATTTCGGATAAATTGCATGAAGAGATTGTTCGCGGACGCAGCCTGGCGGACGAACTTTCCGTGCTCACGTCGTCCGGCGAGCGGATTGCATCACGTATTGAGCGTGGGATGCCTTCGCGAAATGGCCCCGCCCTTTCCGCAGCCTTGGCAGGCCGATTGGAGAGCGTCAAGCCGCAATTGCGGAGCGTGCGATGAACGCGCGGGCAATTGCGAAGCATATTCGTCTGTTGCCGACCGTCATCGCGCTCGGCACGGCCTTGCTGGTTATGAAGGGCGAAGGACTGCTGGCGGCACCCGCTCCAGCCGGAAAGCCGGCCACGTCCACATTGCAGTCGGCCACCCTGTCCGATCCGGCCAGCGATGCCACGGAATCCGGCAGCGCATCGGCCGTCGATGTGCTGACCAGCCTCGCAAGGCGCCGCGCCGAGCTGGACACGCGAGAACGCAATCTCACAACCCGCGAAAACCTGATTGCGGCAGCTGCCAAACGCGTCGATGAGCGCATCGGCGAACTGAAAGCGATGCAGGCGAAACTGCAGATGCTGCTGGGCCAACGCGATGTGGCCGAACAAAAGCAATTCGATCAGTTGGTGAAGAGCTACAGCGCCATGCGGCCGAAGGACGCCGCGCGCATCTTCAATGGTGTCAGCGATGAAGTACTGGTGCCGGTTGCCGCTGCCATGAAAGCCGATGTGCTGGGCGCCGTTCTGGCGCAAATGACTCCGGAGCAGGCGCAGAAGCTGACGGTGAAGCTCGCCCAACGCCTCAAGATGCAACAGATCGAACCATCGGCGACGCAGGTGGCTTCCGCTGCACCGGCAGCGACCCCCGGGCCTGCACCGGCCGGTACTAACCCGGCACCAGCACTCCCGGACGCGTCGCCGCCCGCGCCAGCTCCAGCACAAACGCCCGCCGCGACTCCAGCGGCCACTGCAACTCCGCCAGCCACGGCTCCTGCCGCCGCGGTGCCTTCGGGCGCCAGCAAATGAATTCGCAGCGTAGCGGCTGGCAGAAGAAGGCATTTATCGCCGTGTTCTGCACGCTTGCGCCGTTCGCTTCCCCTGTACGCGCTGACTCCGTCAGCACATCGGCCAGCGACGGATTCGGCCGCATCCTGTTCACACTCGATCCCGTCGCGCACGGGACCGTGTCTGTCGCCGGTGGCGTGCTCACGCTTCACTTCAATCGCAAAGTCACCATCGATCCGAACGCCATGGCGCAAGGCCTGTCGGCCTACGTCAGCAGCGTTCGCGGCGATCCCGACGGCCAAACGTTCCGCCTGGCGTTGACGCAAGAGATCAAGCCGCATACCAGCACGTCCGGCGATCGCCTTGCCCTCGATCTGGCGCCCGCGACCTTCAACGGCGCGCCGCCCGATCTGCCGCAACCACCGCCAAAGGACGCGCCGGTCGATGTTTCCAGGCTGCCGGTCCTTGCCATTCGCGCCGGCTCTTATCCCAACTACAGTCGCCTGGTTTTCGATTGGCCGCAGCCGGTGAAGTACGCCGTGTTTCCGGCGCACGGTCATCTGACGGTGCGTTTCTCCTCCACTGCCAAGCCGGATTTCACCGCATTGGAGCGCATCGCGCCACCTTGGGTGAAGCATGGTGGTTGGCACGTTGACAGCGGCGCCACCACGCTGGAGTTCGAAATCGATCCGGATTCCGCGCACAAGATTTCGGTCGACGGCAACAAGCTGGTTCTGGACATCCTGGCACCGAAGGGCGACGCCGCGGCGAAACAGGCAACGAAGTTGTCAGGCGTCACGCCCGCGCAAAGCGACGCCGTGCTTGCAGCCGCCAGACAGGTGAACGACGGCCGGACAGCGAAAGCATCCACGCCGCCCGAAAAGGCCGCAGTTGCACAAATGAATTCTGCCGCCGTGCAAACACCGGTCGCTGGACCAAATCAAACAGCTCCGGCGATTGGACCGAAGAACATCGTTCCGAATATCGCACCTCCGCTGCCAACCATCGCGGCCGTGAGTGCGGCGCGTACAACGGATGGCGCAAGTATGGTTTTCCCCGGCGCTAGAACGATTGCCGCTTTCATTCGCGCCGATACGGCATGGATTGTGAGCGAAGGCGGCACGGCCCCCGATCTCCCGGCGTTGCAATCGGCATTGGGCGATTTTCCAGCCTCGGTGCAGCTGGAGAAGAACGGCGATGCAACAATTCTCCGCATCGGATTGAAGCAGGCGGAGCAGATTGCCGCGCAGGTTCAGGGCAAGGCGATCGCGGTGACGATTGCGCCGAAAGCGCAAGCGCGGATCGCGCCGATTGCATTCACGCGCAACGATGACGAGGCGAAGCATGCTGCGCTCGCGGCCATGGTTCCGGGCGCGGTACACCGCATGGCACTGACCGATCCGGTGGTTGGAGATACGCTGGTGATCGTGCCGTCGCAGCCGGGCAACGGACTCCGCGCACCGCACAACTATATCGAATTCACCGCGCTGCCGTCGGCTGCGGGCTTGGTGATCGCGCCGGCCAGCGACGATCTCGACATTACAGTCGGGAAATCACGTGTTTCCATCACGCAGGCAACGGGCCTGACACTCACGCCGCCGGCCAACCCCGTTCCCGGTTCGCCATCGGCGTTCGCGCGCAACAGCGACACCGCCGGCTTCATCGATTTCGCGCATTGGGGCCAAGTACCGACCGATAAGCTTCTCCATGCGCAGCAGGCGCTCCGACAACGTGCGGCTTCCGCCACCCCTGCGGACGCGTTCCAGGGCAGGGTTGCACTCGCCCGTTTCGATCTCGTGAATGGCTTCGGCGCAGAAGCGCTCGGCCTTGTCCATTTGATGGAAGCGAACGATCCATCGCTGCAGACCAATCCACAGATCCGGATTTTGCGCGCCGCGGCAGACTACATGATGGGCCGCTATTCGGATGCGCGTTCCGATCTTGCCAATCCCGTTTTCGACAACAATCGTCATGCCGCGCTGTGGCGCGGACTGACGGAAGCCGCACTCGAGAACTGGACGGCTGCGCGCGACGCGCTGGCGGAAGCGTCGCCCATCATCGGCCGGTATCCTGCAGAATGGCGGGCCCGCGCGGAGATCGCCAATGCGAACGCGCTGCTTGCGACCGGAAACATCGAAAGTGCAAACGCTGCGCTGAAGAAAATTCCCGATGGCTTGTCGAAATCGTTGGAACTGGAAGCCCAACTGGTCGAGGCACAGCTGCTCTCGAAATCGGGCCAGGGCAGAAAGGCAGAGGCGATATTCGCAGCGGTGGAAACCGGCGGCGACGAGCGCGCGTCTGCCGAAGCCGTTTACGATGACACGGTTTCTTCGTTGTCCGAAGGTCGCATTTCAACGGCTGCGGGCATCGATGCGCTACAGAAGCTTCGCTTCCGCTGGCGCGGCGACGCGCTGGAACTGAAAACACTGCGCAAGCTCGGCAGCCTCTTTTTCGCGGCGGGCAAATGGCGCGAAGGGCTGCAGATGCTGCGCATCGCCTCGCAGCAATTCCCGGAGGACGATCAGGGCCGCATGGCGCAGGACGAAATGCGCGCCACCTTCGACCGGCTGTTCCTGAAAGGCGGCGCCGACAAGCTCTCGCCCATCCAGTCGCTGGCCGTGTTTTATGATTTCGTCGAGCTTACGCCGATAGGACCCAAAGGCGATGAAATGATCCGCCGCATGGCAGACCGGCTGATCGCCGTCGATCTGCTGGGCCCTGCCGCGCGGCTGCTGAAATACCAGGTGGAGAATCGGTTGGATGGCGTAGCGCGCGCGCAGGTGGCGACACGGCTTGCGACGCTCGATCTGCTTGACCACCGGCCAAAGGACGCGCTGGAGGCGCTGCACACTACGCGTATCTCCGGAATACCCGACGAGGTGAACCATCAGCGCATGTCGCTGGAAGCACAGGCGCTCGCGGCGTTGAAGCAATGGGATCGCGCATTGGATACTCTTGCCGTCGATAACGCGGCCGACACCCGCAAGCTGCGCGCTGATATCTATTGGACCAGCGGGAACTGGGAACTGGCCGGCGAAAAATCCGAAGAGCTGGTTTCGACGGCAGCGAACGCAGCGACGATGCCGCAGGAGGATCGCGACATGCTGATGCGTGCGGCGATTGCTTACTCGCTTGCCAGTAATCAACCGGCGCTCAACAGGCTGCGGGATCGTTTCGGCGCGAAACTGCAGGGCAGTGCGGATGCCAGCGCCTTCGCCGTCATTTCACAGAAGCCGGACACGCAAGGCGCAACATTCAAGGACGTGGCCGCCCGCATCGCCTCCGTCGATACGCTACAGGCCTTCATGACCGATTTCCGAAAACAGGCCGCGGTGTCGAACTAGACGGCCTACATCTCCGGCCCGGCAAGATCCTGAAAAGCGGAAATCACTTTCATGTAGGTGTCGCGCTTGAACGGCACGATGAGCCGCGGCAGCGCCTCGATGGCGAGCCACTTCCACTCGGCAAATTCCGGTTCCGCCGTTTTGACATTGATTTCGGAATCCTCGCCGAGAAACCGCATCGCCATCCATTTCTGCCGCTGGCCGCGGAATCGGCCGCGCAATGCCACGCCAAGGAGATGTGCCGGCAAATCATAGCAAAGCCACTCGGGAAGCTCGCCCAGGTACTTCATATTGCGGGTGCCGATTTCCTCTTCCAGCTCACGAAAGGCCGCCTCCTGTGGCGTCTCGTTGCCATCGATGCCGCCCTGCGGCATCTGCCAGCCTTCGACCGTCTGATCGATCCGCTTGCCGACGAAGACCAGACCTTCGCGGTTGAGCACCATCACGCCGACACAGGGTCGATAGGGCAGGTCTTCATGTTTGAGATGAAGGTTATGGCGGGGCATGCAAAGGACAATGGATGACTATTTCGGTGTTCCGACTATGGCGGAAGCCGGGACCAGAACAAAGCCCCGTCCGGACAACCCATCCGCCCAAGTTTTCAGCCGCGCCAGGGTCACCGGATAGGCGGACGCCGAAGCCGCCGCGGCGCCCTTGGTGCGCGCCTGCGCCTCCAGTTCGGAGAGCCGCTGGTCAATGGCGGCGGGCGACGGATCGGCATCGATGCTTGTGAAGCTTTCGGCGTAAGCGGTCTTTTGCCGCTCGGCGGTTTGTCGCGGCGAAGCGCCACCCACGGGAAGCGCGAAGAACATCAAGCCGCGGCGTGCCGCGAATGTCAGCAGCGGCGAAAGGGCTGCAGAATCGGCAAGCAGCCGGCTGCCCTGCAGATTGGCGATGCCCACGTAGCCGGTTGCACGCACCAGCGTGCCTGTCAGCCGGTCCATATTGGCGTCTTCCGGCGCGCCCACGCGCAGCGTGTTTGGGCCGGGATCGCTATCGGGATAATCGTACGATTCCATCGGTACCTGAAGCAGCACTTCATGGCCGTGCTCGCGTGCGTCGGCAATCCACTTCTGCGGCTCGCCGGCATTGCCGACAATCGCCAATGTCACGGCAGCTGGCGTCTGCTCGATGGCGGCTGTACTTGCCTTCGCACCGATGCCGAGGCCGGATATCACGATCGCAATGCGCGGCTTCGCGGTTGCCGCGACCGGGGGCGCATAAACCTGCATCGGCGTGCGGCCGTCATCGGCGATGCGCGGCAGCGGGCCTGCGGCGGTTTGCTCGATCAGCGCCGGATCGGCGAGCAATGCATGCCCGGCGTAAAGTGGTGCAGTGATGTGGATGACGTCGCGTGGCAATTGATTCCACACAGGCGTTGCTGCGGATTGCGGCGGCGTTTCCTCCGCAGGATGTGTCTTGGTGAGCGACCCCGAGGCGCTGAGCGGCATCGTCGCGACCGGCTCGCCATCCTGAATGCGGCCAAAGACGGTGATGCCAAGAGAACCAAGCAGTATCAGCGCAACCGATGCCGCAGTCGCCAGAACCAGCGGCTGAAACCCAGCGGCGGACCTGCGAGATTCGACGAAAGTACCCATTCCGCGAACATAGCGGAGCCGCGGTACCAGATGGTTAACGGCGGGTTGCTAACGCGATTTCCCGCCTTTCCCTTTCCAGCACATTGGGATCCTAAGCTTAGAATTCCACGTGGACAAGTTGTC
>JADMIO011434939.1_pt1 | contig 85255 bp, 85 predicted proteins | sample 8958161 | NCBI WGS metagenome assembly JADMIO01 (sample SAMN16585339, study PRJNA669376) | soil metagenome | isolation source: Crop rotation soil | place: USA: Cullars Rotation, Alabama | collected 2011 | reverse complement strand
GCCTATCGAGCTCGCTGACCCGCCAATTGATGGGATTGAGGCCATGCGCGACTGCGATGCTCTGTCCGACAATACGAAACTGGAAATCGCGCCCCTCATCTAGGACCTTCGCAAGGACCAGGTTCGGCAGGACGCGCTTTATATCGGCGGGACGGATGTCGATTCGCGATGGAAAGGCCCGCTCGCCGCGCTGGGTCTTCCAGTAGCGATAGCCTTCCAGGACAACGTCCGATGTGACCGCGTCGGGTTCGATTTCCGTCGCGATTGCCGGCGCGATCCCGGCGCTCTCGAGTTGCTGCAGCATAACACCCTTCAACAGGGGTGCCAGTTTGCACGCGATGCGTTAATGGTGCGCGAAGAAACCGGTTTGGATTGCATGCGCGTTTCCGTCCTGGACCAGTCTCCCATCCGAAAAGACGGCAATGCCGCCACGGCGATTGCCGAGACCATTGCCCTTGCCAAGGCGGCTGACGCGCTGGGGTTTCACCGCTATTGGCTTGCGGAGCACCACAACTCCAACTCCTTCGCCGGCTCGGCGCCGGAGATCCTGATCGGCCGGGTGGCGCAGGAAACCAAGCACCTACGCGTCGGCTCTGGTGGCGTGATGCTCACGCATTACAGCCCGCTGAAGGTGGCCGAGCAGTTCCGCGTGTTGGAGACGCTGACGCCAGGGCGCATCGATCTCGGTCTGGGACGCGCGCCCGGCTCGGACCAGCGCACCGCCATGGCGCTGCAGGCAGGACCGCAGGGTTGGGATATCGATGCCTTCCCGAGCCAGGTGCACCTGCTGAAGCAGTTCCTCGAGGACGCGAGCGGTGGTGCGCCGCTGCCGAACGATCATCCTTACCTCGGCATCCACGCCATGCCGAAAGGCGCAAGCCTGCCGGAGATGTGGCTGCTCGGCTCAGGCGTCCACAGCGCCGTCTATGCCGGTGAACTCGGGCTGCCGTTCAGCCATGCCTACTTCATCAACACCGAAGGCAGCGAAGACGCGTGCGAGGAATATCGCCGCCGCTTCAAGCCGAGTGTGTGGTGCGCCCATCCCCGCGTGTCGCTCGGCGTTGCGGCGCTGGTCGGCAAGACGGAAGAAGAAGCGCGCCGCCTTTCGGCCTCGCGCGACCTTTGGGTCGTGCGGTTGCTCACGAACCGGCCGATCCCGTTTCCGTCGCCTGAGGAAGCGCTCGCCTACGAACTCTCCGATCAGGAACAGAAGCTGCTCCAAGGCATCAAGCGCCGCTCGATTGTCGGCACGCCGGACGATGTGCGGGCACGGCTGACGGCGCTGGCGCTCGCACACGGCGCCGAAGAGCTGGTGGTGGTAACCATCACCTACGACTTCGCCTCGCGTGTGCGATCGTACGAATTGCTGGCGGACGCGTTCAAGCTCGAGAAGTGTTAAGCCACCGGCAACAGGCCGATCATCGAGCCCGTCAACCCGCTCGCCATTGCACCGGAGAGCAGCGCGCGCGTTGCCAGCGTCACGATCTCGTCGCGCCGCCCGGGAACGAGCGTCGACATGCCGGCGATCATGATGCCGACCGAGCCGAGATTGGCGAAACCGCACATCGCATAGACCATGATCAGCGTGGCGCGCGGATCGAGCGCGTTGGGCGGCAGGGCGGCGAGATTCAGATACGCCACCAACTCGTTCAGAATGATCTTGATGCCCATGAGGCTGCCGGCGGCCGATGCCTCCTGCCATGGCACGCCGAACAGCCAGACGACCGGCGCGAACAGCCAGCCGAAGATGCGCTCCAAGGTCAGCGGCGCGCCGCCGACGGCGGGAAACTGATTGAGGATTGTGTCGCCAAGCGCCACCAGCGCGACGATCACGATGAGCATGCCGACGATCTGGAGCCAGATCTTCACGCCGTCTTCAGTGCCGCGGGCGATGGCATCCATGCTCGAGCGGTATTGCAGGTCGTTCTCCTCGGCCGTATCGGTTGCCGTGTCGTCCGGGATCATGATGCGCGCGATCACGATGGCACCGGGCAGCGACATCATCGAAGCGATGAGGATATGGCCTAGCGGACCCGGCGCCGCCGCCAGCGCGCCGACATGGCCGAGGATGGAGGCGTAGAGCGCGAACACGGTGCCCGCTACCGACGCGAGGCCGACTGTGAGAAGGATGAACATCTCCGACCGTGTGAGGCGGGCGAGATAGGGACGGATCAGGAGCGGCGCCTCGACCATGCCGAGGAAGATGGTGGCGCCGCTGCCGAGGCTGACCGCGCCACCGAGGCCCATCAGCTTGCGGATCACAAAGGCAATGCCGCGCACGATCACCGGCAGGATGCGCCAGTGCCAGAGCAACGCCGACAGCGCTGAGATCACGATCACCAGCGGCAACACGCCGAATGCGAAGCTGACAAGGCCGTTCGGATTGGTCACCGGAAACGGCGGCGTGGTCCCGCCGACATAGCCGAAGACGAAGCTGGTGCCCTTGCCAGTTGCCGCTGTCAGCGCGCCAACGGCAGCGTTCAGGGCGAACAGCGCATTGCGTGCGATCTCGACTTTGAGCAGGAGGATCGCCAGTACCGCCTGGATCGCGATTCCGGCCGCGACCGTGCGCCAGGGGAACGCACGGCGGTTCTCCGACAGCGCCCACGCGACAAGAATGATGACGGCAATCCCCAGCGCGGATTGCAGATGCAGCAGGATCGGCATGGTCCCCCTCGGACAGGCGCGCCGTCGCCGACCTTGGCATGAGTCACCCTCTCCCCCAAACGCACAAGGCGCCCTACGATGCCTGAAGGGGGTGCATCGTGTTTGGCATGTCACCAATTGAGATCGTTGCGGCCGGCGTCGGCCTGATCAACATCGTCCTGATCGTCTTGCGGAGTATCTGGAACTACCCGTTCGGACTTGTGATGGTCGCGCTCTACTTCCTGGTGTTCCTGGAGGCGAAGTTCTACTCCGACGCCGCGCTGCAGGTGTTCTTCTTCATCGTGCAAATCTATGGCTGGTGGAACTGGTATTTCGCACGTGAGGGCGACGGCCTGATCCGCGTGGAGGAGATGACGGCGCGCTCGCGCGCCATTTGGATCGCCATCATTGTCGCCGCATCGGCGGGAGAAGGATGGTACCTCGCGAATTACACTCAGGACTCCGCGCCGTGGCTCGATGCCGGCACCACCGTGCTGAGTGTGGTGGCGCAGTATCTGCTGTCGATCCGAAGGATCGAGAACTGGGTACTGTGGATTGTCGCCGACGTCGTGCAGATCGGTCTCTACTACTGGAAGGGTCTCTATCCCACAACGGTGCTCTACATCATATTTCTTCTCGCATCGGGCATAGGACTTCTGCAGTGGTATCGCCAACTCCAACGTGAAGCCCGAGAAGTACCGGTGTGACGCGAGGACTCCTACTCGGAAAGTTCATGCCACCACACAACGGCCACGTGCTGCTGTGCGATTTTGCCCGAAACTATTGCGACGAACTTACGGTGCTGGTCTGTACGCGAGCCGTCGAACCGATCGACGGTGACTTGCGCTTCGCGTGGATGAAAGAGCTCTGTCCCGGCGCACGTGTGTTGCACTTCACCGAAGACGTGCCCCAGGAACCTGCCGATCATCCCGACTTCTGGAACATCTGGCGAGACATCGTGAGGCGGACACACCCGGAGCCGATCGATTTCGTGTTCGCATCGGAGAGCTACGGCGCAAGGCTTGCACAGGAGGCAGGTGCCAAGTTCGTACCGTTCGATCCGCTGCGTCTAGCGGTGCCGGTCACCGCGACGGACGTACGCAAAGATCCGTTTTCGGCGTGGCAGCTTTTACCTGCACCAGTGCGTGCGCACTACGTCAAGACAGTTTGCCTGCATGGTCCGGAAAGCACGGGCAAGAGCACCTTGGCGGGCGGGCTCGCAGCCCATTTCCAAACGATCGCCGCGCCGGAGTACGGCCGGACCTATTGCGAAGTGTTCGGCAGCGAGTGTGATACGAATGATCTGCGCGCTATCGCGCGCGGGCATTACGCGCTAACCGCAGCGGCGCGACGGCAAGCAAACCGGGTCCTCATCCAAGATACCGATGCGGTTATGACGGCCGTTTGGGCGGATATGCTGCTAAAGCAGCGACCTGCTGACCTGGATGCAGTAAGGGAAGTGGCCGATCTATATCTGCTCTGCAGTATCGATATTAGCTGGAAAGATGACGGCACGCGCTACACCGCGCTGTCGGCCGATGAAACTCGCCGACAGTTCTTCGACCTCTGCGAGAGTGAACTGAAGCGGCGGGAGTTGCCGTATGTGGTTGTGAGCGGGAGCCGTGAGCAGCGGCTCAAGGCCGCCATCGATGCTATCAATAACCGCTTTCCGGAATTGAGTCGGCCATGAGGAGCCCGTTCGTCGCTGCGATCATTGTCGCCAGCTCTTTTGGCACAGCCGCGGCGGCGACACTTCCACAGATCGGCTGTGCTTCAGATGGCCAGGTTGAACCTACCCCGGCGCCCGTCTCCTCCAGCACTCATATGAACCTTGCGGCACAAAAAGCGGCGCGTCTCGCGCTCTACGTTTCTCCAGAAGGCATGAAGGCGCTTGCGCCGAGAGGTTGGAAGTGCCTGGGCCTTGAGGGTTCAAACGGATCGATGCTTTTCATCGCACCCGAGGCAGTCGCCCCCGATGTCTTTTTCAAAGGCAAATGGCCGGGCTTCTCTGGCCCAGCCGTGACAATGATGTGGCGGAGTGGAGACACTTCGGGCCGGTTCGAGGTGGCGGCAATCGCGGCGCGGATATTTCACAAACAGCAGAAGTTCGTGAAGCGCGTGATCGCAGAGGGAACTGAGCCAGCTTCACACTTCCCGACCAAACCCTATCCGCATGACCGCCTCACTTACGATGGTGATCGTTCGGTGGACTTCACAACTGCGCCCGGCGCGAAGGGACTTGGCACGAATGTCTGGCTGATACCCAACACCTGCCGGAGCAGCGGGACCGTCCGGCTCGTCGACGACACACCAAATCTTGCGCTGATCGATGTCCGGCTCTGCCAACGCGATGCGGACCTCGAGCCCTTCGTCATGAACCATTTCAAACAGGAGAACCCGTTGCAATGAGTGCTGCCGGACGTCCTGCGGAGATCAAAGCGCTGTCGGGGGCGCGGGCGCTGCCGCCGTTGTTGCTGGTGCTCTATCACTATCACGAGGGGCACGGGTATCAGCATGTGCGGCTGTTCGATGTGTTCATCGCCAAGGGTTATCTCTGGGTCGAGTTCTTCTTTGCGCTTTCTGGTTTCGTGCTGATCCTGGCGCATGGCGGGCAGCGCATGGATTGGGCCGGGTACACCGGCTTCCTGAAGGCGCGGCTGGCGCGGCTTTATCCGCTGCATCTGGCGACGTTGCTGATCATGCTGGCGATGATCGTGCTCCTGAACGCGCTGGCTAGCTGGGGCGGCTACACCTCGATCTACAATGCACCGGGCTACCATCCGTATGCCACGTGGCCGAGCTTCATCGGCAATCTGTTTCTGGTGCAGGCGTGGCATCTGTTTCCGGCGCTGTCGTGGAACGGCGTCAGCTGGTTCGTGAGTGTGCTGTTCTTCATCATGCTGCTGTTCCCGGCGTTCCTGTGGATCGCGCGCGGCGGCGTGCTGGCGGCACTGGCGTTGATCGCGGCGGGGTTCGCGACGCTGTGGGGACTGATCAACTGGTCGGGACACGGGCTCGACATCACGTTCGACTTCGGCATCGTGCGCGGGCTCGCGGACTTCGGCATCGGCGTTGGATTGTCGGTGCTCTATCAAAGCCTGAAGACGCGCGGCGATGCGGCGCCGGAGTGGGCGCTGAGCGTCATCCAGATCCTCGTCGCCGCGGTTTATCTCTACGCGATCTACAACACCGGCTGGTCGCATCGGGTGGCGGACTATTGGGTACTGCCGGGCCTCTTCGGCCTCATCCTTGCGATGGCGTTCGACCGCGGGATTGTCGCGCGCGCGTTCGGGAGCCGGCCGCTGCTGAGGCTCGGCGAGTGGTCGTTTGCGATCTATCTCGGGCAGACCACCTGGCTGCAGTTCCTGCGCTTTGCCGAGGCGCGGCTTTATCCCGGCATCGCCGACAATCCCACCACCCACATCGTCGAGCCGATCGTGCTCGTGATCGTCTGTGCGCTGTGGGGCGGGCTGCTTTACGTGGCGGTGGAGAAGCCGGCAGCGAAGGCTTTGCGGCCGTTCCTGGCACCGGCGAAGGCGCGCGGCACGGCGCCCGCTTGACCCTTCCCGCCCCTTCCGCCATCTAAGCGCCCGCGAATTTCCCTCAGTTTCAAGGAGCTTTCCCATGACCATTCGCTTCGACGGCAAGGTCGCCATCGTCACGGGCGCCGGCGGCGGTCTCGGCCGTTGTCACGCGCTCGAACTCGCGGCGCGCGGCGCGAAGGTCGTGGTCAACGACCTCGGCGGCAGCGTGGACGGCACCGGCGGCAACAGCGCCGCGGCCGAAGCGGTGGTGAAGGAGATCACGGCGGCCGGCGGCGAAGCGATCGCCAACGGCGCATCGGTCGCCGACGATGCGGGCGTCGCCCACATGGTCGACCAGGTGATGAGCAAGTGGGGCCGCGTCGACATCCTGATCGCGAACGCCGGCATCCTGCGCGACAAGAGCTTCAGCAAGATGGAGCTGAAGGACTTCGACGCCGTCATGCAGGTGCACCTGATGGGCACGGTGAAGCCGTGCAAGGCGCTGTGGGAGACGATGAAGAAGCAGCAGTACGGCCGCATCGTGGTGACGACGTCGTCCACCGGCCTCTACGGCAATTTCGGCCAGACCAACTACGGCGCGGCGAAGCTCAGCCTTGTCGGCTTCATGAACACGCTGAAGCTGGAAGGCGCCAAGGACAACATCAAGGTCAACGCCATCGCGCCGGTTGCCGGCACGCGCATGACCGAGAACATCATGCCGGCCAATGCGATGGAGATGCTGAAGCCCGAATATGTGACGCCGGGCGTGGTGTATCTCGTCAGCGAAGACGCACCGACCGGCGTGATCATGACGGCGGGCGCGGGCGTGTTCTCGGCGGCGCAGCTGATCGAGACCGAAGGCCTCAACCTCGGCCACAAGGCGAATGCGGACGATGTTGCCGCGAACTGGGCGAAGATCAGCGACTTCACCGGCGCCAAGCACTACACCCAGGGCGGCGAGCAGACGCAAAAGTTCTTCGCGCGCCTGCAGGACAAGCCGGTGGTTGGATAGTTCGCGTTAGAGCAGATACCAAAACGGGCTTCTTCACGCTGCCGTACCAAGGTGTGTGAGAAGCCCGTTCCGATTCAAATCTACTAGCAGGCCATATCGCAAGCCTTCAACCGGCCATACCCATCGGCACTTTCGTTTCGACCCCGGCTTTCGCACCCAGGTGAGCGTCCCGCGCCGCCCGGCGGCCGCCGGAACGAAGCGAGGGTCCTCTCACCCTATGCGTGGATGCTCACGAGTCTGGCATCCGCACCTGTATGTTCTCGCGATCGCATTACGCCGTGGGTTTTCGCCCTCCAAATCATCGGAGGGGAGTATCGTAGCGAGAGTACAATAAGGCAACAAGAAGATATGCTTATTTAGCGTAATAAGAATAAACGCATTTAACTAAACCATTGAATTACATGGAAATTGTCGAGTAGGGCCCCTCCCGGAAATCGCTTTGCGATTTTCCGACCTCGCCACAAGGGGGAGGTGGGATAGACGACGGAGCGCAAATCAGACTTGGCGATGAGGCGAAGTGCTTCCCTCACCTCCCCCTTGTGGGGGAATTATATACTTGACAAACCCAGCAACTATCTCTAGATTATAGGGATAGGAGAATTGCTGGAAATGTCCCTGCTTAACCGCCCCTACTTTCTCAGTGAACCGGCTGCAATCGCCTACCTTGAAGGCGTGCTTTGGCCGGAGGGTCCAACATGCCCGCACTGTGGCAACGCGGACAGCGCGAAGATCGGGACACTCAAAGGTGCCAGCACGCGGCCCGGCCTCAAGAAGTGCTACGCGTGCCGCAAGCAGTTCACGGTCAAGGTTGGAACTGTTTACGAGTCCAGCCATATCCCGCTGCACAAGTGGCTTCAGGCGACGTTCCTAATGTGCGCCAGTAAGAAGGGCATGAGCGCGCATCAACTCCACCGCATTCTGGAAGTCACCTATAAGACCGCATGGTTCATGGCGCATCGCATTCGTGAAGCGATGGCCGAACACAAACTCCCGCCGATGGGCGGCGAGGGAAAACCCGTCGAAGCAGATGAAACTTATGTCGGCGGCAAAGAGCGCAATAAGCATAGGAGCAAGCGCGATCCCAAGAACATCGGCGGCGTTGGAAAGGCTATGGTGTTTTCTCTGGTTGAGCGCGGCGGTCGCGTGCGCTCCCGGCACATGCCAAGCGTCAACACGAGTAACTTGCGCCAAATTCTGACCGCGCAGCTAAAGAGCGGCACGGCGGTTATGACCGATGATGCAGGACAATACAGACATGTTGGCCGGGACTTTTCTCATCAGTCTGTCAATCACGGTATCGGCGAATATGTGCGCGGCGACGCTCACACAAATACGATTGAAGGCTACTTCTCCATCCTCAAGCGCGGAGTGACGGGCACCTATCACCACGTTAGCCAGCAACATCTCAAGCGCTATCTGGCCGAATTTGACTTCCGCTACAACGAACGCGCCGGTTTGGGCGTTAACGACAGTGATCGCGCGGACAAGGCGCTTGCTGGCATCGTTGGAAAGCGCTTGACTTACCGGGACTCGTCAACCGCCGTCGGGTGAAAATCGCAATGGCAACGCTAAAACTCATCGAGGCTGGGATTTATAGCGCTCCTGAAGCGGCGAAACTTGTCGGCACAACCGAACGCAAAGTGCGTGGCTGGGTTGAGGGCTACAGCAACGGCCAAGGTCCGCTAATCGACAACCAACTTGGTTGGATTGATGGGCGGCTCGCGTTCAGCTTCGTGAATCTAATGGAAATTCGCTTCATAGCGTTTTTCGAGGCTGCGGGCGTAACGCTCCCGCACATCCGCAAGATTCTGACCGAAGCAAAGGCGTTGATGGACAACCCTCATCCCTTTGCCACAAACATTGTGTTTCGGACTGACGGTAAGAAAATCTTGGCGAAGATCACCAAGGAAAACGGCATCGTCGATCTATACGATCTCAAGTCTCATAACTATGAGATGGAGACCATCGTATTCGCGTCTTTGAAAGCCGACGTTACGTTCGATCCGCAGGGGGTAATTCGTTCTTGGCGGCCCCGTCCGAACATTGCCCCTCATGTAATCGTTCATCCCAAGTTTGCATTTGGACACCCTGTATTGCGTGAGAGCAGAATCCCTACCCGGACTTTGCGAGATGCGGTCAATGCGGAAGGCAGCGCCGAAGTAGTGGCGGAGCAGTTCGAGATACCGGTTACGCACGTTCGGGAAGCGATTAAGTTTGAACGCGAACTACAGCGCGAACTGAAAATGGCCGCTTGAAAGTCGCATTTGACGAACATGTGCCTGTCCAAATGGTCCGGGTTTTCAAAAGCCTCGGCGGAGAAAAGCGATTCAGGGGTTTCGAGTTTGTATCAGCGAAGGATTACGCGCCGAATCCGACAGACCAGGACTACATCCAAAAGAGCGATGTTCCTTGGCTAGAACGGTTCGCCAATGACGGCGGCAAGTTCATCATCTCTGGCGACACCGCTATGTTGGATCGCCCGGCGGAACTGGAGGCGCTTCGTCAGTCAGGATTCACAGTCTTCCTGTTTGAGCGTAAGTGGAACAACTGGGACTTCTACCAAAAGTCCGCCTTGGTGCTATTTTACTGGGCGAGGATCGCGAACAAGATCACTCGGGGTAAGGCCGGGAAGTTCTGGCGCATCCCCAATCACTTCAAAACCGACGATGGACTCCGAAATGTCACGCCCGGCAAAAAGCAGCTCAAAAAAACAAACACCCGCCTCGCAAGCAGAAAAGTTCAAGCAGGCGGCAAAGGCGGCGGGCGCAAACTCGACGGAGGAAGAGTTCAACCGTCTAGTGCGAAGGGTCGCAAAGGGCGGCCATCCAAGCCGCCAGACACCGACCAAAACCCGTTAGGTCTTACGGGCGGCGGACCAAGGGTCCGTCCTGACCCCAAGATTTAGAGTTGGGTTTGCCAACGATATAACTCCCCCCTTGTGGGGAGGTCGGATCGCGCAGCGATCCGGGTGGGGGGCTCCAGCGCGCTCAGAATCTCGAACATGACCTGCTCACCGTTATGCAGAACAGCGCCGTTCCAGAAGCGCAACACGCGATAGCCCTGCGACTGCAGGAACGCGGTGCGGCGCGCGTCATACAATTCCGTTTCGGGATTGGCGTGTTGGCTGCCGTCGAGTTCGATCACGAGCTTCGCGGTGTGGCAGACGAAGTCGAGGATGTAGTGACGCATCGGCGATTGGCGGCGGAAGTGGTGGCCGCGCTGTTTGAGAGCGCGCAGTGAGAACCAGAGCAGGCGTTCGGCTTGCGTTGCGTTGTTGCGGAGGCGGCGTGCGCGGGATTGGAGGTTGTCGCTCTCTGGTGCACCCCCACCCGGAAAATCGCTCTGCGATTTTCCGACCTCCCACAAGGGGGAGGTGGGGCGTGTGGCTTCGTGTTGTCGAAGATGTGGCGGTTGATTGGTGGTAAGCGGCCCATAGCGTTCCTCGTTTGATGAGGATCATGGGCTGTGTTTGTCGTGTGGGTTTGTTGAGTTTGTCGCTGAGTGTCGTGAGACCCCACCCGGAAAATCGCCTCGCGATTTTCCGACCTCCCCACAAGGGGAGGTGGGTTCTAGATCAGCGGCGAACCTGCGCCGAGGCCGAGTTTTATGCGGCCGAAGACTTCGTAGCGGGTGCTGGCGAGGCGGATGTGTTGGCGGGTGGTGTGGACGTCGCGCCAGCAGCGACCGATGGGATTGGTGTTCTGCGCGGCGGTGAGGCCGGCGGCGTCGTAGATGAGATCGACGGCGCGCGCCGAATGCTGTGCCGCCACCACGGAGCCCAGGCTGACGCGGGCGCGGTCGGATTCGGTTGGCGTCACGCCGGCTTTGCGGCGCGCTTCGGCTTCGGCAGCGGTTTCGTAGAAGAGGCTGCGCGCGGCTTCGAGATAGGCGAGCGCTTCGCCAAGCTGCATCTGCGCCTGCGGCCGTTCGCGCAGCAAGGCACGCGCGCCGAGCGGCACCTTGGTGGTGGCGAGTTCGACGAAGGCATCCATCGCATGCTGCGCGATGCCGAGTGCGACGGGTGCGAGCGAGGCGCCGAGATTTGCCAGCGCGTCGTTCTGCGCGAAGCTGAGATCGTCCGGAATGAAGAGGTCCTCGAACGTCACGTCGTGACTGCCGGTGCCGCGCATGCCGTGCGTGTTCCAGGTCTCGAGGATGGTGCAGTCCTTCATCGGCAGCACGCCGGCGCGGATGATCGGCATGTTGTCGACGAATTGCGGCACGCCGTCTTCGACCACGAGACCGGCGGCGACCATCCAGGTGGCGTGCGTGCAGCCGGATACGTTCGTGCCGCGTCCGGAGAAGCGATAGCCGCCGGGCACCTTCGTCGCGCGCACCTGCACCGGATTGAGCGAGCCGGCCATCGTCGCCTTCGGATCGGCGAAGAGATCGCGATATACGGCGGGCGGCACGAGCAGGGCGAGCAGGCCCTGACCGAGCGCGAGCGTCCAGCCGGCCGAGCCGTCGACGCGCGCCATCGCTTCGAATACCGGCGGCAGCTCCCACACCGTGAGGCCGGCGCCGCCCATGTTTTGCGGCACGAGGAGACTGAAGAGGCCGGCGTCGCGCAGCGCGTTGACGAAGGCTTCGTGCGGGCGCGCGTGGGATTCCGACCAGTCTGCCGTTTCGCGCGCGATCGGGGCGACGGCCGCGACCTTGTCGAGCCATGGCGCGACACGCTCCATCAGGGCCTGCTGCATGTGTGCGCTCCCTCTCGCGACGATGCCCACACGATATAGGCGCGCGCCGGCAATCCCCAAATTCTAACCCCAAAGCCGTCATCGCCCGGCTTGTCCGGGCGACCCATCTTCTTCGCGCTGGAAAATTGGATTACCCGGATGCCACGCGAAAAAGCGCGACCCCGGGTGATGACGGTTTGGCTGGTTGGATGGTTGGGGTGTGGCTTGACACCAATTAATTTACTGTTTAGTCAGTCAATCTATGTCGAGAACCGCTGCCGCCATCGCCAACGACAATCCGCCCAAGCGCCGGCCGGGACGGCCGAGCGTCGCTAGCGCGCAACGGGCGCGGATCGTCGAGGCGTATGTCGAAGAGGTTCGCGAGCATGGTCTTGCGGGCGCGAGCGTCGATCGCGTTGCGGCGGCGCTGGGCGTCAGCCGCACGCTGGTGTTCCACTATTTCGGCGATCTGCGCGTGCTGACGCGCGCCGTGGTCGAACACATTCTGAAGGTGGCAATGCGCGACATGTCGGCGGGACGCGAGCGCATGGCACTGCCGGCGCGGCGCAAGGCGCTGGTGCGGTTCGCGGTTGCCGGCGCGCATTTCGAGAACCTGCGCGATGTCGGCGTCATCTCGGAGATCGAGGGGCTTGCGGCGCGCGACAAGACCATTGCCGCCATGATCCGCGAGATGTGGGACGTCGAGATCGGGGCGGTCACCGACGAGGTGCGCGCTTGCTATCCCGACGCGAGCCCCGCGGACTGCGAAGCCGTGGCCTATGCGCTCACCTGCCTCGGCGAGCAGCACTGGCAGCTCACCTTCTTCGGTCCCGGCGCCAAGCTGTCGGCGACGGCGCAGCGCGCCGCCGAGACGCTGCTCGCAACCCTCGAAACACCGAAGAGCCGCAAGCGCTGACAAACACATTCTGCAAGGGAGAATGCCATGTCCGACACACTGACCGCGCCCCGCGTCACCGAAGCCCAGCGTGAAGCCTATCGCCGCGACGGAGCGGTGCTTCTCAAAGGCGTGCTGAACAAGGCGCAGCTGGCGAAGTGCCGTGACGCGCTCGACTGGGCCGTCGCCAATCCGGGTCCGCATGCTTCCGGCATGCTGGTGGGGACCGATCAGCAATCGTTCGTCGACAACTCCAACCCGGCTGCAAAGCCGAAGCTGGATGCGCTGATGGCGGAGCTGCCGCTGGGGCGGATGTTTGCCGAGCTCTGGGGTTCGAAGAACGTCTGGTATTTCGCCGAAGAGATCTTCCTCAAGACCGGCGGCGTCGGGCCACGGACGTTCTGGCATCAGGACACGTCTTATCTGCCGTGGGCCGGCACGCATTGGGGCAACGCCTGGATCAGTTTCGAATCCGTGCCGAAGTCGCATGCGCTGGAGATCGTGCGCGGCTCGCATGTGGGCACGCGCTATGACGGGCCTACCTTTGCCGATCCCAACGATCCGACTGATCCGCTGCACGGCCACGAACTGCCGCGGCTACCGGACATCGAAGCGGAGCGCAAAGCCGACCCGAACTCGTGGGATGTGCTGTCATGGGCGACGGAGCCGGGCGACGTGCTGGTGCTGCATCCCAACTCGCTGCATGGCGGCGCGCCGGTCGATGCGGTGTTCCGGGACCGCCATACGATCGTGTTCCGCTTCTTCGGCGACGACGCGACGTTCCATCCGCTGCCGTCGGTGAGCCGCTCCGGCTATGCGCGCAACGGCATCCTGTTCAAGAAAGAGATGGCGGAGCTCAACGCGGGCGATGCGTTCCGCTCGCCTGTTTTCCGCCAGGTCGTCTGAAGGGAAAAGCGATGAGCACGCAGACACGCAAGATCGTCAACTCGGCCGCTAGCCAGACGATGTACGACTCGTTTCATTTCGCGGGCGCCTCGCGCGTCGGCGACACGATCTGGGTGTCCGGCCAGGTCGGCATCGATGCGGCGATGAAGCCCGGCAAGGGGATGGAGGAGCAGGCGCAGCTTGCGTTCCAGAACCTGAAGGCGGTGCTCGAAGCGGCCGGCGCGACGCTGGGCGATGTCGTCGAGTTGGTGACCTTCCACACCAGCCTGCGGGCCGAGATGGCTGCGTTCACGAAGGTGAAGGACGCATTCTTCCCCAAGAACTATCCGGCATGGACGGCGGTGGGCGTGACCGAGCTCGCCATACCGGGACTGTGCGTCGAAATTCGCGCCGTTGCCGTCGCCGGTTCGGCGCTATCCTAGAATCGGGAAAACAGGGGTCGATCTCACATGGCCAGCCAAGCCGCTCTCGCCGCAGCAACAGAAGACGCCAACCGCATTCCGCTCGAAGCGATCGACGTCAGCCGGCTCGACCTGTGGAGCAGCGACACGCACTGGCCGTATTTCGAGCGGCTGCGCCGGGAAGACCCGATCCACTACTGCCGCAACAGCGAGTACGGCGCCTATTGGTCGATCACCAAGTACAACGACATCATGGCGGTCGACACGAACCACGACGTGTTCTCGTCGCACCGCGAGATCACCATCTTCGATGAGGTCAAAGACGACACCGACCTGCCGATGTTCATCGCGATGGATCCGCCCAAGCACGATGCGCAGAGGAAGGTCGTCAGCCCGATCGTCGCGCCTGGAAATCTCGCGCGCATGGAATCGCTGATCCGCGAACGCGCGGGCAAAATCCTGGATGAATTGCCGATCGGCGAGACGTTCGACTGGGTCGACAAGGTCTCGATAGAACTAACGACGCAGATGCTGGCGACGCTGTTCGACTTCCCGTTCGAGGAGCGGCGCAAGCTGACCTACTGGTCGGATGTCACGACGACCGTTCCCGGACCCGGGCGCCTGGTGGAAACCACCGAGGAGCAGATGGCGGTCATCATGGAGTGCCTCGATTACTTCATCAAACTGTGGAACCAGCGGGTGAACGCCGAACCCGCGATGGACCTGATCTCGATGCTCGCCCATTCCGAGGCGACGCGGAACATGGGGCCGATGGAATATCTCGGCAACGTGATCCTTCTGATCGTGGGCGGCAACGACACCACCCGCAACACCATCACCGGCAGCGTCCTCGCGCTCAACCAGAATCCGGATCAGTACCAGAAGCTGCGCGAGCATCCGGAGCTGATCCCGTCGATGGTCTCCGAGACGATCCGTTGGCAGACGCCGCTGGCGCATATGCGGCGCACGGCGACGCGCGATTTCGAACTCAACGGCAAGCACATCAAGAAGGGCGACAAGGTGATCATGTGGTACGTCTCGGGCAACCGTGACGACAGCGTGATCGAGAATCCCAATTCCTACATCATCGATCGCGAGCGGCCGCGCCAGCACATCTCGTTCGGCTATGGCATCCATCGCTGCGTCGGCAATCGTTTGGCCGAGATGCAGCTGCGCATCATCTGGGAAGAGATCCTGAAACGCTTCCCCAAGATCGAGGTGGTTGGCGAGCCGGTGCATGTCGCGAGCCCGTTCACCAAAGGCTATGCCAGCATGCTGGTGCGGATTCCGGCGACGAATGAACAGCCCGCACGCCCGGCGGCGTTTGTTGAGCGCGAGCCCGAGACGCATGCGCCGCTCTATCGCCAGCCGCTCAAGACTTTCGTCTCGGCGTGCACTGTGTCGTCGGTCGGCGGGCTGCTGTTCAACATCATGCCGGCGCTCCTTGGCTCTGCTGCCGAACGCTTCTCGCTTAATGACGCCGAGGTGGGCATCGTCGGCTCGACCATGCTCGCCGGATTTGCGCTGGTGGCGGCGACCTCGCGCCAGTGGATCAACCGGTTCGACTGGCGCGCACTCTGCGTCGCGGGAACGGGACTCGCGGTGGTCAGCCTGGCGCTCTGCGCGCTGATCCAGACCTACGCCCCGCTGCTTGGCGCCCTCTTCGTCACCGGCATGGGCCTTGCCCTGCTCTACACCGTGACCATCGCCATCGTGTCGGAGAACCACAAGCCGGATCGCGCCTTCGGTATCAAGCTTGCGAGCGAAGTCTTGCTCGCCATCGTCGCGGTGCTGGCGTTGACGCAGTTCGTACAGGCGCGCTGGGGATTTGCCGGCACCGTCCTCACGCTCGCGGCACTCAGCGGCTTCGTCTCGCTTGCGGGGCTCCCCGGCATTCCGGCGCGGCGCACGCTGGTGCCGCCGGAGGAGCGCTTCGCGATGCTGCGCCGTCACGGGACAGACCTTTCGATGATACGCAACTGGGCGCCGTGGCTCGGTCTCGGCGGCATGTTCATCTCGTTCGGCGGCCTCGCAGCGCTCTGGGCCTTCCTGACGCAAATCGCGCCGAGCTTCGGCGTCAATGATCAGACCGTCGCGATCCTTCTGATGATCGGTCTCGCGATCAGCGGCATGGCCGGCATCGCCGCCGCCGTGATCGGCGATCGCTTCGGCCGCCAGACGCCGCTCACGATCGGCATGCTGCTCGCCATTGCCGGTGTCGTCGTGTTGATGGTGGGCAACGGCCTCGCCGGTTACTTCATCGGCGCGCTGCTTGCGGTCGGTCTGTGGAATTTCCCGATGGCCTATCAGATGGGGATGATCGCGTCGTCCGATCCGAACGCGCGCGTGGCCGTGCTGATGCCGGCCGCGCTTGCCATCGGCTCTGCCCTCGGCCCGATCCTGGGCGGTGCAGTGTTGTCGGGCGGTCACGGCTACATCCCGCTCTATGCCGTGTTCGCCGTGTCGATCACCGCCAGCCTCGTGGCGTTCACGATCCTCGCCCGCCGCCTCGCCAACCGCAATCTGATGTAGCGCCGGGACTTGCTTCGAAGGAGAAAGCCATGGCCGGTCTTTGCAGACTTTCCAACGATGCGACCATCAGCGATGTCATTTCGGTGCTCGAGCTGGACGGTGGGTTGATCGTCGAGAACTTTCTTTCGCACGTGACACTCGCTGGCCTGCGCCACGATCTGATGCCGCTGCTGGAACGGCAGGCGGTGGGGCGCGATGATTTCGCCGGAACGAAGACGCGGCGGCTGAGCGCGCTCTTTGCGCATACGCGGCACGCCGCGGCGATCGCAACGCATCCGTTGTTCCTGAAACCGGCGGAGCATTTCCTGTGTCAGCCGCGCGAGGTGTGGGTCGGCGAAGATCGTGTGACGCTCGCGGCCGATCTGCGCATCGGCGTGACGCAGGCGATCCAGCTGGCGCCGGGTCAGGGTCGCCAGCCACTGCACCGCGACGACACCGCCTTTATGTGGAAGCATCCGACGAACGGGCGCGAAGGCCGGCTGCAGGTGATCTGCGCCGTGTCGGACTTCACGGCAGAGAACGGCGGCACGCTGGTCATTCCGGGCAGCCATCTGTGGGACGACGACCGCAAGCCCGAGATGTCCGAAGCGATTCCGACGGTGATGAAAGCCGGATCGGCCCTGATCTTCCTCGGCTCCACGTTCCACGCGGGCGGCACGAACAGTACCACAAACGAATATCGCACGGCGGCCGGCATGGCACTGGACGTTTCAAATGTGCGGCAGGAAGAGAACATGTATCTCTCGATGTCGTCGGATCAGGTCGCGAGCTATCCGGAGCAAATCCAGCGCCTCCTCGGCTGGACCGCCGGCACCAACCACATGGGCTGGGTGGAAATCGACGGCCAGATGATGGATCCGATCCATCTGCTCGGCGATGCAGATCGCTCGAAGTTGAAGGGCGTCGGCGCCGCGCGGCACTAAGATTGTGATACGCTTCGCCTCCGTTTCGGAGCGCGTTACGTGAAGCGAAGCTCAGCGATACTCCTGCAAACTGTCATTGTTGTCGTCGGCATCGCCGTGCTTGGCTTTCTGCTGTGGGAACCGCAGATCGAGGGCAGGAACGCGCACGCCACGTTCTTTCAGATTTACTTCGAAGACCCTTTCGTGCCGTGCGCGTATCTCGCATCCATTCCGTTTTTCGTGGCGCTCTATGAGGCCTTCACGCTTCTGGGCGATGCGGGACGAAGCGGTGCGTTTTCGCCGCGCTCGTTGAGCGCTTTGCGAACGATCCGAAATTGCGCGCTCATCCTCATTGGATTTATCGCGCTGGGAGAGGCGTATCTGGTCATCGCAGTGAAAGGCACAGACGACATTGCGGGCGGCGTTGCGATGGGTGTCCTGGTCGCCCTGATTTCTGCCGCCATGGCGACTGCGGCTAGCCTGTTCGGAAGAAGGTTGGAAAGGCACGTGCTGACCTAAGTAGCGCGACATCGCGGGCCGATTGACGGCGATACATGTTCCCGTTATGTTCCTTGGCGTGACTTTCCCGAATTGCCTCCGATGGAAGCCCACGCTGCGATCCTTCACGCAGACCTCGACGCGTTCTACGCGTCGGTCGAGCAGATGCTCGATCCGCGCCTTCGCGGCAAGCCGATTGCCGTCGGCGGCGGTGTCGTGCTGGCCGCGTCGTATGAAGCGAAGGCGTTCGGAGTCAAAAGCGCGATGCCGGGACGGCTGGCGCGCGAACTCTGCCCCGATCTGATTTTCGTCGAGGGTCATTTCAGCGAGTACCAGCGTCTCGGCGATGCGGCCATCGCAGTGCTCGGCGATTTCACGCCGGCCGTCGAACGCATCTCCATCGATGAGGCGTTCGCCGACGTCACCGGTTCTGTCCGGCTACTCGGACCGCCAGCGGATATCGCGGCCAAGGTGCGGCGCCGCGTGCGCGATGAGCTGGGGCTTGCCATCTCGATCGGTGTGGCGCGCACCAAACATCTGGCGAAGATCGCTTCGCAGGTCGCCAAGCCCGATGGATTGGTCGTCGTCGATCCGAAGAGCGAACTCGAATTTCTGCATGCCCTGCGCGTCGAACTGATCTGGGGCGTCGGACCAAAGACACAAGAGCGTCTCGCGGAGATGGGCGTCACAACGATCGGACAGCTGGCGCAGACTTCGCCCAAGTCGGTACAGCGATTGCTGGGACAGGCCGCCGGCACGAAGCTTGTCGCGCTGGCGTGGAACCAGGACCCGCGCGAAATTCAAACGCACCGCCGTGCGCATTCAGCCGGCGCGCAATCCGCGCTCGGGCGCAAACCCGCTGTCGAGCGTGTCATTCGACCCACGCTGCTGCATCTCGCCGACCGCGTCGCGAGCCGGCTGCGCGCCAAATCGCGGCCGGGCCACACGGTGACCGTGCGGGTACGCTTCGCCGATCTTCGCTCCGTCACGCGGGCCATTACGCTCGCCGCGCCGGTGAGCAGCACGACGACACTTGCTGAGATTGCCACCGATCTGGTGCGGGGCGTGCTGCGCGACTATCCGGAGGAACGGACGATCTCGCTCCTCGCAATCTCGGTGTCGCATCTGGACGACCATCCTGTCCTGCAACTGGAATTGCCGCTTGGATTGCGCGACGAAGGCCGCCGCGCCGGCGCCGTCAAAGGCATCCGGCGCGGCCGCACCGACGGAGCGATAGACAAGATCCGCAATCGCTTTGGATGGAAGGCGGTGGGCTATGCCTCCGCATTCGACGCCACGCGCTCGGTCCCAGACGAATTTCGCACCCTTGCGGAGAAGGAGCTTTAGCGAAGTGCTCTCACCTCCCCCTTGTGGGGAGGTCGGAAATTTTGCGAGCGAAGCGAGAGGAATTTCCGGGTGGGGGCCGACGTTCGACGATCACCCCCACCCGGATCGCTTGCGCGATCCGACCTCCCCACAAGGGGGAGGTGAGTTGGAGAGCGTCGTGCCGTTTCCACTTGTCGTGATGGTCGCAGGTGTTGGGATTTGCCGATTGGCGTTGTTTCGTTTCCAATAGCGTCATCGACACTCTTCTGATGGACTCTTATGCCCTCGCGAATGCTTCCGGAGCCGACGCCTGAGACGCGGCATTTTTGGGATGGCTGCAAGGAGGGAGAACTGCGGCTGCAGCGCTGCACCTCCTGCGGCGACAGCTACTTTCCGCCGCGTCCGTTCTGTCCGAAATGCTCGAGCCGCGCGGTCGAGGTCTACAAGGCGAGCGGCAAAGGCGTGTTGTGGTCCTACGTCATCAACATGCGGCCGCGGCCCGATATGGGGACGGAGCCGTATGCCATTGCGGTGGTGAAGCTGGCCGAAGGGCCACAGATGATGACCAACATCACCAACTGTCCGCAGACACCCGAAGCGTTGCAGCTCGATATGCCGGTGCAGGTGTCGTTCACGAAGATGAGCGACACGATCTCCCTTCCACTGTTCGAACCGGCGAAGGGCTAAAGCCGATGAAACAGAAATCTGTTGCGGTCGTCGGCGCCGCCGAGACGACCAAGATGGGCAAGATTCCCGACATGTCGGTGATCGGGCTGCATGCCGATGCCGCGCTCAACGCGCTGAAAGATGCCGGACTGAAGGCGTCCGACATCGACGGCGTCGCAACCGCCGGCATCTCTCCGACCGATCTCGCCTACTACATGGGCATCACGCCGACCTGGGCCGACGGCACGCAGGTCGGCGGCTGCTCCTTCATGCTGCACGTCCGCCACGCGGCGGCGGCGATCAACGAAGGCCTCTGCAAAACCGTGCTGATCACGCATGGCGAAAGCGGGCGTTCGCGCGTCGGTGCCGGCGGGCGCTTTGGCGGCGGTGGCGGATCGAGCCTCAATGGGCAGTTCGAAATGCCGTATGGCCCGAGCGGGCCGCCGACGATGTTCACGATTCCGGTGCTGCGCTATCTCAAGACGTATGGCTTGACAGTCGAGGATCTGGCGTGGGTTTCGGTGATCCAGCGAGAGTGGGCAGCGAAGAACCCGCGCGCCTCGTTCCGCGATCCGATCACGGTCGGCGACGTGCTGAACTCGCCGATGATCGCATGGCCGTTCCGCATGCTGATGTGCTGTCTGGTGACAGATGGCGGCGGTGCGCTGATTCTGACGAGCGCCGAGCGGGCGAGGGATTTCCCGCAAAAGCCGGTTTACATCCTCGGCACCGGCGAGAGCGTCGAGACCCCGATGATCAGCCAGATGGCGGACTTCACCTCCTCCAAGGCGTTCCGCGTGTCGGGCAAGAAGGCGTTCGAAGAAGCGGGCATCAAGCACAGCGACGTCGATCACCTGATGATCTACGACGCCTTTGCGCATCTGCCGTTGTATGGGCTGGAGGATCTGGGGTTCTGCAAGCCGGGCGAAGCGGCGGCATTCATCCGCGAGCGCAACACGGCGCCGGGCGGCAAGCTGCCGCTCAACACCAACGGTGGCGGTCTCTCCTACATGCACTCCGGCATGTACGGCATGTATGCGTTGCAGGAGAGCGTGCGCCAGATCCGCGGCATCGCACCGGCGCAGGTGCCGAACGCGAAGATCAGCATCGCGCACGGCGTCGGCGGCATGTTCGGCGCCTCGGGCACGATCGTATTCTCGAACGAGAGGCCTTAGTTCGGCAGCAACGCGAGGCAGTTGTTGTCGAGGACGCTGGCGAGGGAGCGTTGCAGGATCGCGCCGAACAGCGCGACGCTGCGCGCGTTGCTCACGTCGAACGACGCGCCGCCGAGGATGGGGATAACCATCATCGCCATCGTGCCGAGACGGAAGTCGACATCGAGGCGCCGCTCGTTGTAGTCGCTGACGCCGCCGGCTCTGAGGCCCGCGAGATAACGCCCCCGCAGCGCGCCCTGATGCTCGCGGCGCATCTCCTCCGGAATGCTGGTGCCAAGGAAATAGGCGATGTCGTAACCCGGGCGCATGCGCACCAGCAGCTGCCAGTCGATCAGCGCCAGCTCGCGCGCATTCCGGTCGGCGAAGACGAAGTTTTCCATCCGCGTATCGAAATGGGTGAGGATCAGCGGCGGCTCGGCCAGCGCTTCGTAAACCCAGCCGATGTTCTTCGCGATGCGCTCGCAGGCGGCGCGGGACTCTTCGGTGGTGAACTGGCCGAGGCGATCGAGCGTCAGCGGCGTCGCCATCTGGCAATCGCCGACGATGCGCTGGATGGTGGGCGAGCGCGTGTCGGGCAGCCACGGGTGATCGGAAAAATCCGCGCCCCAGTGGCCGGCGCCGATCTGAGCAATGGCGTCGACGCAACATTCCGCCTGTTGCAGCGTGTGGCCGCTCAGCTGATCGGGCCAATAGCGCCCGCTCATGTCCTCCATCACCATCGCATTGCGCGCCGAGTTCGGGTCCCAGCCGGCGAAATAGATTGTCGGAATTGAGACGGTCACGTCTTTGGCGAGCGACTGATAGAACGCGGTCTCGCGGGCATACATATCGTAGCGAATGCCGACGTCGCGCATGCCCTGAAACGGCGCGTGCAGTTTCACCACCACGCTCGCGGGGCCGGGCTTTCCGTCATAGGCGAGATCGAGCTTCGCAATGGCACTCATCTGGCCAATGCCCTCGCCCACCGGCGTCTTCTTGAAGCTCGCGATGTTCGTGCCGTGGAACGCGGGATGCGCCGACACCGCGCTCTGCAGCCAGAGCAGATTCACTTCGTCCATCGTTTCCGGCAGATGCGACATTGCTCTTCCCCACGCCGTTGGCAGCAGCACGAGCCTACGCTTTTGGTTTATCGCGGCAAGGCGGGCACTTGCCGGAACGCCCGGATGGGAATCTTCTGTGTGTCGGACGATGGCACGGGGAGCAGGCCATGCACGGTGGTATGCCGGGAGAGGCGCGGGCGAGGGCCTATTCGACGCCGCTGGCCGATTTGAATCCCGGCGATCCGGAGCTGTTCCGCAGCTTTTCTTTTCATCCCGTGTTCGAGCGGTTGCGCGCTGAGGATCCGGTGCATTGGTGCAAAGACAGCGAGTTCGGACCGTATTGGTCGGTGACGCGCTTCAACGACATCATGAGCGTCGACACCAATCATCAGGTGTTCTCATCGGACGCCGATCTCGGCGGCATCACCATCCGCAACGCCCGTCCCGGCCATCATCGCCGCCCAAGCTTCATCGCGATGGACCCGCCCAAGCACGATGCGCAGCGCAAGACGGTGAGCCCGGTGGTGTCGCCGGCGAACCTCATGCTGCTGGAGCCGATCATCCGCGAGCGGATGCAGCGCATCCTCGATTCGCTGCCGGTCGGCGAGACGTTCGACTGGGTGGATCGTGTATCGATCGAGCTTACGACGCAGATGCTGGCGACCCTGTTCGACTTTCCGTTCAAGGAGCGGCGCAAGCTCACCTACTGGTCCGACGTCGCGACCGCGAGCGCCAAGCCGGGCGAGATCATCGAGACGGAGGATCAGCGCCACGAAGAGCTGATGAAGTGCCTCGAGTATTTCACGCACCTCTGGAACGAGCGGGTCAACGCGCCGCCGAAGGGCGATCTCATCTCGATGATGGCGCACAGCGACGCGACGCGGAACATGACGCCGATGGAGTATCTCGGCAACATTGTGCTGCTCACGGTCGGCGGCAACGACACGACGCGCAATTCGATCTCCGGCGGGGTGCTGGCGCTGAACCAGAATCCGGATCAGTACGATAAGCTGCGGGCGCATCCGGAGTTCATCCCGAACATGGTGCCGGAGATCGTGCGCTGGCAGACGCCGCTCGCACATATGCGGCGTACGGCTGTTGCCGACATCGAGGTCGCCGGCAAGCAGATCAAGAAGGGCGACAAGGTCATCATGTGGTACGTCTCGGGTAACCGCGACGCGAGCGTGATCGACAAGCCGGATGAATTCCGTATCGACCGCGAGCGCGCGCGCCAGCATCTGTCGTTCGGCTTCGGCATCCACCGCTGCGTCGGCAACCGGCTGGCGGAGTTGCAACTCAAGATCGTGTGGGAAGAGATCCTGAAGCGCTTTTCGTTCGTCGAGGTGATGGGCGAACCGCGTCGCGTGCTTTCCAGCTTCGTCAACGGCTACGAAACGCTGCCGGTGCGGCTGCACGCCTGACGCTACGGGTAGCGAAGTGGCGGCCTCCTGCGACCGGAAGTGGGCTTGTCGTGGCAGGCAAAGCGCGGCAAAGCCTGACCCGTGGACGCGCGCAGCCCCGAAAACCAATCCGAAGAACGCCTTGGCGGCACAGCGCTGCCGACGCTCATGGCGATCATGTTCATCAACATGGTCGGCTTCGGCATCGTGGTGCCGTTGCTGCCGTTCTATGCGCACTCGTTCGACGCACCGGCATGGCAGATGGCGCTGGTGTTCTCAGCCTATGCGATGGGCGGCTTCTTCGGCGAGCCGTTCTGGGGCCGGGTGTCGGATCGCGTCGGGCGCAAGCCGATCCTGATCTCGACCGTGACCGGGAATTGCCTCTGCTATCTCGCGCTCGCGTTTGCGCCGAACATCTATGTTGCGTTTTTCGTGCGCCTGCTCGGCGGGATGGCGAGCGGCAATGGCGGCGTGATCCAGGGTTACCTCGCCGATGTCACGCCGAAGGAGCACCGCGCCGGGCGCATGTCGATGCTCGGCGGCGCATTCAATTTCGGCTTCATCGTCGGGCCGGCGCTCGGCGGATTGCTGGCGCATCCCGGAGCGGGACAGAGCGGCTTTCGCATTCCACTGATCGTGGCGTCGGGTCTCGCCGGCATCTGCGCTCTCGGCATCGCTCTGTTCGTGAAGGAGAGCCGGCATCGCCATCATCACGAACAACTCGAAGAGATGCCGAGCCGTTGGGCCGTCGTTGGCCGCGCGCTGCGGCATTCGGTGATCGGGCGGCTGATGCTGGTGACCTTGCTCGCAGGTATTGCGCTCAACGGCATCGAGTTCGTGTTCGCGATCTGGAGCGCGGCGCGTTTTCACTGGGGCACGCGGGAGATCGGCGTGGCGTTCGCCATTGTCGGCATCGTGTCGACCGCGTGCCAATTGCTTGCAACCGGCAAGATTACCGAGCGCTTCGGCGAAGTGCGCGTGCTCGCGGTTGGCATGGCGATGACGATGCTCGGCCTTGCGCTACAGCCATTGGTGCCGGTGGCGTGGATGGTGGTGGTGCTGATGTCAATTGGCGCGCTCGGGCAATCGATTGCGTGGCCGAACATCTCGGCGCTGCTTTCACACAATGTCGATCAGGACCACCAGGGTCAGTATCTTGGGCTCAACAATGCGACAGGCGCACTGGCGCGGCTAATCGGGCCGCTGGTCATCGGCTTTTCCTATGCGCACACGCACATGGACTGGCCGTTCTACCTCGCCGGCCTCTTCATGCTGCCGACGATCTGGCTTGCGATCACCGCAGGACGCGCAACGTCGCGCACGGCGCTGGCAGACTGAGGCAGGCTCGCGTCAGGCGGCGCGCAGCGTACGCCAGGTGAAGAGGAAGATCGCGATCGTTGCCGCCTCCACCACCATTCCCGACACGATGCCGGGATCGAAATCGCCGATCAGCAAACTGATCACGCGTCCGGTGAACGCAAAGCCCATCAGCACGATCGGCGGCAGCGCATACTCGGCGCGGCCCTTCCAGGCCGCGAGCAATGCGAATAGTGCTTGCGCTCCGAAGAAGCCGGCGATGTCAGCCCGTATGGCGGCGAGTCCTCTCGCATCAGTGGCGGCAAGACCAACGCCGTGTGCGGCGTTCTCCGTCGAAAACCAGAACAGGATCGCGGCAAAAGCGCCAAGGAGGCCAAGCAGGCCGATGACGATGCGGACAGCAGCTTTCATGAGAATCCCTCCCCCCAAAAGGACACTGAAGCGTAACGCGGTGCCAAGCGCCGCGCTAGCCGCGGCCAACGAAGGGCATTTGTGTTGCCATCACAGTCAGGAACAGCACGTTTGCGTCGGGCGGCAGGTTCGCCATGTAGACGACGCCCTTCGCCACGTTCTCAACATCCATCGTCGCCTCGAGCTGGATGTCGCCGTTCGGTTGGAGCACGCCGGTCGTCTTCATGCGGACCGTCATTTCGGTGACGGCGTTGCCGATGTCGATCTGGCCGCAGGCGATGTTGTGTTTGCGGCCGTCGAGGGCGATGGATTTCGTGAGGCCGGTCATCGCGTGCTTGGTGGCGGTGTATGGCGCCGAGTTCGGCCGCGGCGTGTGCGCCGAGATCGAGCCGTTGTTGATGATGCGTCCGCCCTTCGGCTCTTGCGCCTTCATCATGCGGATCGCGCCCTGGGCGCAGAGGAAGGCGCCGGTGAGGTTGGTGTCGACGACGCTCTTCCATATTTCGAATTTCAGATCCTCAAGCGGTATCGGCGGCGCGCCGGTGCCGGCGTTGTTGAACAAGAGGTCCAGACGGCCGTGCTTCGCCTGGATCGCGGCGAAGACTGCGTCGACGGCGGCGGGGTCGGCGATATCGGCAGCGACACAGTCCATTGCGGGCGCATCGGGTGATGCCAGCTTTGCAGTCGCTTCGAGCGCATCGGCGCGGCGGCCGGTCAGCACGACCGCGTACCCTTCACGCGCGAGCGCCAGTGCCACCGCGCGGCCGATACCGCTGCCTGCGCCGGTTACCAGTGCGACTTTGCTCATTTGTGCTCTCCAACGCCGTTAGCGTTCTAACGCCGGATCAGCGTGTCGACGAGTCCGCGCAGGCTGCGCCGAATTCGCACCGCCAGACCAAGCGGCGCGGCTTCTGCGTCGAAGTGCAGGCTGGCTTCGGAGACATCGTCTTCCTCGATCGCAGTCACCGTCACGACGCAATGGCCGAGCGGGAGGCTGTCGCCGACATTCGGTGCGGTCTCGAAGCGTTCGGCGAACAGCTGAGCGACGGTCAAATGCATCAGATCGGACGGCAGATTGAGATCGTAGAGCGTATTGAGCTCGGCGAGCGGCGCGCTACCGTGGACGGCGAATTCCCACTCGGTGCCGATATCGCCCGTACGCTCCGCCACCGGCGCAAACAAACTGTCGAGCCGCGGCACGCGCAAAGCGGGCGCAAGGAAATAGGCGTAGTCGCCGGCTTTGAGCTTTCCGGCAGAGCTTGGCTCCAAAATCTCGCGGCCGCGCACCACCAGCGCGGTGCGCGCCCAACGCGGCATCGCAGCGATCGAAAGCACGCGGCTGTCGGGCAGGATGGGATAGCCGACGATCTCGACATCGTTCTGGCCCGGCAGGTCGATTTCGACCCGCTGCACCGGTCCCGAGACGCGCGGCAGCACTTGCCCCAGCCGTAGCGCGACCCATTTGGTCGTCCAACCCTGCAACACAAGCGAGATCACGACCACGAAAAATGCGACGTCGAAATAGATATAGGCGAGCGGCAGGTGCGCCAGGGTCGGCACCGCGGCCAGGAAGATGCTGACCGCGCCGCGCAGGCCCACCCAACTGACGAACAATTTCTCGCGCACGCTGAAGCCGAAGAATTGCAGGCACAGCCAAACCGCGACGGGGCGCGCGATGAAGATCAGGAACAGCGCGATCAGCAGCGCGGGCAGTGCGAAACCGACGAGCCGGTGAGGCGTGACCAGCAGGCCCAGCGCAAGGAACATCACGATCTGCGCCAGCCATGTCACCGCGTCGTTGAGGCTGATGATCGAGGCATAGGCGCGCACGGGCCGGTTACCGACGATGAGGCCCGCGAGATAGGCGGCAAGGAAGCCGGAGCCACCAAGCGTCGCAGCCAGTGCGAAGATCAGCACCGCGGCGGCGATGGCGAGCAGCGGATGCAGTCCGGTCGGCAGGTTGAGCCGATTGAGGCCGATCACGATGCCGTAGCCGCCGAGGAGTCCGATGACAGCGCCGATGCCCGCTTCCTCGAACAGCGAGCCCACGACCTGTCGCAGGCCGTAGCCGCCCTTGGCGGTGATCAGCGCAATGGTTGCGAAGGTGAGGAAAACGGCGACGGGATCGTTGGTGCCCGACTCGATTTCCAGGATTGCGCCGGTGCGATGGCGCAGCTGCACGCCACCGGTGCGCAGCAGGAAGAACACCGCCGCGGCGTCGGTGGAGGCGACGATGGCGCCGATGAGGAAGCTCTCCAACGCAGCGAGGTGCAGCGCGTAATGCGCGACGACGGCGCTGAGACCGGCGGTGATCAGCACGCCCACTGTCGCCAGCAGCATCGCCGGCGCGAGCACGCCGCGGAAGCTGGCGAAGCGGGTGCGCAAGCCGCCGTCGAACAGGATGATCGCCAGGGCCAGCGAGCCGATCAGATTGGTGAAGCCGTAGTCGGAAAAGACGATGCCGCCTGGTCCATCCTCGCCCGCCAGCATCCCGACGCCGAGGAACACGAGCAGCATCGGTGCGCCGAAACGCGTCGCGATCAGGCTGGACAGAATGCCGGCGATGATGAGCGCCGAGCCCAGCAGAAGCGTAGTGTTGGCGACATCGATCGCATGCATGACGTTGAGTTAAGGGAAGGCTGCGCGCACGCCAAGGAAAATCGGCTCGTTGCCAGCGCTTGCTCGCAGCGAAGCGCAATGAAACACTGCCGCGATGCGGGCTGCCGGTAGCGTTCTTCTCTTCTGTTTCGCCGTTGCGCTCGCTGGCACGGCGCGGGCGGACGATGCCACGCCCAATCTCTGCTCGGACTATGCTGTGAATGCGTCGGCGGCCGCGGCCTGCGATCAGGCGATCGCGAGCGAGCCGGACGCCAGGCGAAAATCGGACCTCCTCGCCAGGCGCGCCTATGCGCGGGATGCATCGCCCACAGCGGATGCCTTCCGCGCGTCCCTCACCGATCTGAACAACGCCCTCAAGCTCGACGCGAGCAACGCCGATGCCCTGCACGAGCGGGCCTACATCTTCAATGAAGTGGGCCGATGGCAGGATGCGAAACAGGACCTGGACGCACAGATTCGGCTGCTCCCGAACGAACCCGCAGCGTACGACGAGCGAGCGATGTCGCGCTTCAACCTCGGCGATCTGCAGGGCGCGTTCGACGACCGCAGCATGGAAGTAAAGCTGGCTCCGACCGCGAGCGCATTGCTGGCGCACGCCAAAGCCGCGATGTGGGTCGGCCGGTTCGATGTTGCGGACCGGGACATCGCAGAGGCCCGTAATCGCGCCGCGACCGACAAGCTGGCCGTTACCGCTGCTGACGTGATCGCGGCGCAACTCACGCTGTGGCGCTCGGTCTCCACGATTGGCGCCGCGGGATGTAGCGGCGGTCAGAAGCCTGCGGATTACTCCGCCGAGATGCTGATCGGCGACTGCACGCGCGCTTTTCTCGACGCGCCAACGCAAAAGGAACGCGCAGCCGCACTTTCTGCGCGCTCACTTGCATGGATCACCGGCGCCAACGATGTCGCGGGCTTCGTCGAGGACAGCAAGATCGCGGCCGCGCTCGATCCGGGCAACGCAAACCTGCACTCCAATCTCGGCTTCGCTTACCTCAAGAGCATGCATCCCGGCTCGGCAATCGGTCAGTTCGACATTGCAATCGCCGCGGCGCCGGATTTCGCAAACTATGCCGGCAGGGCGCAGGCAAAATTCAACGCCGGCGACCTCAACGGCGCGGAGGCCGACGCGACGAAATCTGTGAGCTTCACACCGAACCGTATCGCGCTCACACTGCTTGGCGATGTCGCTTATGCGCGGACCAAGACGTTCGACAAGGCGAAGGCCTGGTGGTGGCAGGCCTACAACAGCGGCCCACCGGATGATGGCCTCGTCGCCCGGCTCAAAGCGGCCGGCGTAGCCATTCCGCAGACGACTGCCGTACAGTCTCAGCCGGAAGCTCCGGCCAAATCGCCATGATCCTCGGTATCGATCACATCGCCATTCAGGTGCGCGACCTCGACGCGACGGTTACTGCCTACGAGACGATCTTCGGACGCACGACGAACTGGCGCGGCCATGTCGGCGATGTGCGGCATGCCTGGTTCCAGTTCGACGGCATGGCGCTTGATATCATCGGCGGCGACAACGCGAGCGAAGGCGGGCGTGCGATCCTTGCCGATATCGACAAGCATGGCGAAGGCGTCTGGGGCCTCGGCTATTCCGTCGCCGATCTCGATGGGGCGCGTCACACACTGGAACGCCGCGGCATCGCGTTCAGCGGGACGCATATCACACGCTCGGTGAATGCCGAGGGCGTCGAGCGGTCCTGGCGGCTTGCCATCGCGCGGCGAAAGAGCACGCATGGGCCGGCGCAGTTTATCGTCGAGAAACCAGCGCAGGTCTGGCCGACCGCGGCTCCAAACGACGGCGCGCCGGTTGGCGGCCTGGACCACATCGTGGTGCAAACAACCAACATCGACCGCGCGCTCGCACTCTATGGCGCGCGGCTCGGGCTCGATCTGCGGCTGGATCGCGAGAACGAGCAATGGGGCGCGCATCAGCTGTTCTTTCGCTGTGGCAGCGCCATCGTCGAGATCGGGGCGAACCTGAAGGCACCTGTCAGCAACGATAGCGACAAATTCGGTGGCCTCGCCTGGCGGGTGAAGGAGCCGGAGGCGGCGCGGGCACGCATCGCCGCGGCGGGTATTGATGTGTCCGAAGTGCGCAAGGGCCGCAAGCCGGGCACCAGCGTCTTCACCGTGCGCTCCGGCACCGGCGGCGTGCCGACGCTGATGCTGTCGGGAAACGATTAATTCCCTCTCCAAGCGAAGCTTGGGGAGGGCTGAGCGAAGCGAAGGGAGGGGGCTTAGCGCGCAAGCGCTTTCGGCTCCGGAGCAAATTCACACGCGACTTCGTCGTGTAAGCCCACCCCCACGCCTTCGGCGTGCCCCCTCCAAACAGGTTTGGAGGGGGATTTGATCGGCTATTCTCCGCTTCCCGGTGGCGGGTCGAGCGGCTTCTGCGCCGGCAGAGCCTTCGCGAGGCGCAGGAGCTGCACAAACTCGGTGCGGTAGCCGAATTTGTCTTCGCCCTTTGCTGCGTTCGCGATGTCAATCGCGCGGTCGTAGTTGAAGCTCTTGACGTAGGGATCGGCTCGCATCAACTCCGCGGCGCCCGCGACAGATGCCGCGAAGCGCATGTCCTGCGGCACGCTCGCGAACTCTGTCGTCGCATCGGCATTGGTGATCGGCCGCGTGATCAGCTTCGACACCTTCTCGCCCGGCAGCTTGTAGCGGATCTTGAGGAACGCATATTCGTTCCCGCCGGCCAGTGCCGCTTTCTGCTCGTAACGCAGCGGATCGGCCATCACCGCCTTCGAACCCACGGGCGTGATCTCATAGAGCGCCGTCACAGTGGTACCCGAACCGATGTCGCCGGCATCGACCTTGTCGTTGTTGAAGTCGGTCCGGTTAAGCAGCCGGGTCTCGTAGCCGATCAACCGGTACTCCGCGACCCGCGCCGGGTTGAACTCGATCTGGATCTTCACGTCGTTCGCGATGGTGAAGAGCGTGCCCGAGATCTGGTCGACGAACACCTTGTGCGCTTCGTTGAGGGTGTCGATGAACGACGCGTTGCCGTTACCGGCCTGCGCGATCTTCTGCATCATCGCGTCGTTGTAGTTGTCGTTGCCGAAGCCGAGGCAAGTGAGATAGACCCCGGTCTCGCGTTCATGCTTGACGAAGCCTTCCAGCGCGTCGGGCTCGGTGATGCCGACGTTGAAGTCGCCGTCGGTCGCGAGCAGCACGCGATTGACGCCGCCTTTCACGAAGTTCGCTTCGGCGAGGCTGTAGGCGAGCCGGATGCCCTCGCCGCCCGCGGTCGAGCCGCCGGCTTCGAGCTTGTCGAGCGCCGCCATGATCTTCGCCTTGTCGGCGCCGGAGGTCGGCTCGAGCACGACGCCGGCCGAGCCGGCATAGGTCACCATCGCCACGCGATCCTGCGGCCCGAGCTGATCGACCAGCAGGCGGAACGAGCGCTTGAGCAGCGGCAGCTTGTTCGGCTCATCCATTGAACCCGACGTGTCGATCAGGAAGACGAGGTTGGCCGCCGGGCGCTGCTTGTGCGGAATGTCGAAGCCCTTGATCCCGATGTGCAGGATCTTCGTGTCCGGATTCCACGGCGTCGGATAGACGCGCACCGAGGTGGAGAACGGTGCCTTGCGGTCGTTCGGCAGCGGATAGGCGTAATCGAAATAGTTCACCATCTCCTCGACCCGCACCGTATCGGTTTGCGGCAGCGCGCCGTTGTTGATCGCATCGCGCACCACGCCATAGGAGGCCGTGTCGACGTCGATCGAGAAGGTCGAGACCGGATCGTCCGCCGTGACCTTCACCGGATTTGGATTGTTGTGGCTGAATTTCGAAGTGTTGGCCGGTTGCCAGTACCCCGGCGCCCTCGGCTTCATCATGATTCCCATCGACCCGGCGATCGGTGTCGTCGACATCACCGCGTTTGGTATGGCGATGTTTCGCGGCGGTGGAGGCGGCGGTGGGGGCGAAGCCGGTGGCTCTTGCTCGGCGACCGTGCGCGACGCCGTCACCACGACTTCGTCCTGTTTCGCCGTCTTGTCCTTGCCGGGCGACGAACCCGTGCAGGCGACCAATGTGAAAAGTGAGAATGTGGCGGCTACGCCAAGCGCGAAGGCCACCTTGCGATCATGCTTCCTGTCCATCTGGACCCTCCCCGAAAGCAGAATGTCGGAGAAAGGCTGAGCGCGGATTCCGTCCGCGCTTGGGCGCGATTGCGGCAAATCGGCGGCTCTTATGGCTAACCAATCCTTACTGCGGTGCACCGTAAGTCACAATTAACGGGCCCGCCTTATTCTTCGGCATCGCGCAAACATCGGCAGCAGAAGGCCGCCTTCGTTTCGCGCAGGGGAGGCAAGTGTGACCGCGTTCGGCGAAACCGAACCGCAGAGCGAATCCGGGCTCAGCTTCGTCGTGCTCGACGAAGCTGGCGTCGTCTTGCACGCGCACGCCGCCGGCGCCGGCAGCCGCTTCGTCGAGGACGTGAGCGAAGGTGCCTCGCTCGCACCGCACATCCATCCTGACGACCGGGGCTTCTACGAACTCACGCGCTATTGGGTATCGAGCGGCTCTGGCAACAACGCGACGATCGAAATCCGTTGGGCGCGCGATGCGGGCCGCTGGACGAAAGTCTGTCTGACATTTGACGCAGCGAGCGACGAAACCGTGCGCGTCGGTCTTCGTCCGGACGGTGAAGCGCATGCCCGCCGCGCCGAGGCGCAGATGCGCCATGTCGTCGAAGGCTCTGCACAAGGCATCGTCGTGCGCACGACAAAAGACGTGCTCTACACCAACGAAGCTTTCGCCCGAATGCTGGGCTTTGGCTCGACGCGCGAGATGAGCGCCGACCAATCGCGCCGCGATGTCAACAGCGGTATCCATCCGGACGACCTTGCGCTGATCGGCGAACGGGTGCGCCGTCGCCTTGCCGGGGAAGAGAAGATCTCACGCTATGAATTCCGCATGATCCATCGCGACGGCTCGACCCGTTGGATGGAAACCAAGGCGACACTCGTCGACTGGGACGGCCAGCCGGCCTCGCTCTCCTGGATCACCGACATCAACGATCGCAAGCGGATGGAAGCCGAACTGGTCAACAGCAAGGAAGCCGCCGAATTCGCCAACCGCACCAAAACCGAATTCCTCGCCAATATGAGCCATGAGCTGCGCACGCCGCTCAACGCCATCCTCGGTTTCTCCGAAGTTATCAAGGAAGGGATGTTCGGGCCGGTGAATGCGAAATACGCCGAATACGCCCGCGACATCCATCGCAGCGGCTCGCACCTGCTCGCAATCATCAACGACATCCTCGACCTTTCCAAGTTGGAAGCCGGCAAGCTGGACTTGCACGAGAGCGATGTCTCGGTGAGCAAGTTGGTTGAAGACTGCTGCGTTCTTCTTCGCAACAAGGCTGCAGAAGGCGACGTAAAGCTGGTCGAGGCGGTGCCGGACAATCTGCCCCTGCTGCGCGCCGACGCCCGCGCCGTGAAACAGGTGCTGCTGAATTTCCTGTCGAACGCGGTGAAGTTCACGCCTGAAGGCGGCACGGTGCGCATTGCCGCCCGCAGTTGCGCCAAAGGGCTTGAGGTTTCGGTCAGCGATACCGGTATCGGCATGACGGCGGAGCAGATTCAGGTCGCGCTATCGCCGTTCGGCCAGGTCGACTCAAAGCTGGCGCGTAAGCATGAGGGTACCGGCTTAGGCCTTCCCATCTGCCGCTCGTTGATGAAGCTGCACGGAGGCACCCTGGAGGTCACCAGCAAGCCGAACGAAGGCACCATCATGACGGCGACGTTCCCGATCGAACGCGTCGTCCCCGCGGCGGCGTGATCAGCGGCGCAAGCGGCCGCCGAGATAACTGAACAACGGCAGCGAGACGAAGAACGTCAGGTGGTACCAGACCGGAAACTGGTTCCAGATCATCGTGACGTGATAGATGCCCCACCATACCAGCAGGATGACACCTGCGATGAGCGGCGTGTGGCTGCCGCGGCCGGCGATCATTGCGGCGAGATAGCCGGCAATTAGTGAGCCGACGAAGCTGATAGCAAGCCTTTCTGCCATCGCGGTTGTCGTGTCATGCGCATTCAGTGCCGCCGCTAGCCCCGGATCGACTGCACGGATGACAAAGCTGATCGCCGTAATGACGACGAGCCAAGCAATCACGCCGGCAACAATAGCGCCAATGGTGCGAGCCATGGTGTTTCCCCCTCGAGAGATCAGAGCTTACCTGACGCGGCGGGCAGCGCATTGTAGAAAATTCCCCCTCCAACGAACGTTGGAGGGGCTGAGCGAAGCGAAAGGAGCGGGCTTACACGACGAAAGTCGCGTTTGAAATCGCACTGAGTAGAAGCGCTTGCGCGCTAGGCCCCCTCCCTTCGCTTCGCTCAGCCCTCCCCAAGCTTCGCTTGGAGAGGGGATACTACCGACCCTTGAAGACCGGTTCGCGTTTCTCCACGAAAGCCTTTGCGGCTTCCTTGTGGTCTTCTGTCATGCCGGCATGCACATGGTGCGTCGCTTCGAGGTCGAGGCAATCGTCGACGTCGGCCCCCGTCACCGCGCGGTTGATGTTCTCTTTCATGTAGCGGTAGGCGACGCGCGGACCTAAAGCGAGACGGCCGGCGATCTCATGCGCCTTCGCTTCGAGCTGATCGGCCGGCACCACCCAGTTCACGAGCCCGAGGCTCAGCGCTTCCTTCATGTCGATGCGATCGGAGAGGTAATACATCTCGCGTGCCTTCGCGCTGCCGACGAGGTGCGAGAGGAAATAGGTCCCACCGTAGTCGCCGGAGAACCCTACCTTCGCGAACGCTGTCGTCATCACAGCATTCTCCGACGCGATGCGCATATCGCAGGCGAGCGCGATCGAAAGTCCCGCACCCGCCGCTGCGCCCGGCAGAACCGCGAGCGTCGGCTTCGGCATCTTGTAGAGCTTGCCGGCCGTGGCGCGCTGGCTCACGCGCTGAGAGTGGATGCGGCTGTCGATATCGTTCGCGCGCGAGGATGGTCCACCGCCCGAACCGTCCGCCATGCCCTTCACGTCGCCGCCGGCGCAGAACGCGCCACCCGCACCGGTGATCACGACCACCGCAACATCGGGATCGAGTTCGACTTCGGCCAACGTTTTGCTCAGGCCGGCCAGCATGCCGCCACTCAGCGCATTGCGCCGCTCTGGCCGGTTCATGGTGATGACGGCGACGCCGTCCTCCACCGTTGCCAGAAGATCGTTGGTGCCCGTCTCTAATGCGCGTTTCGCCATGGCTGCCTCCCAAATTCGAGACAACCTTCGCATGGCTGTTAAGAAAGGTAAAAGCCGCGGAGCGCGCAGGCTCTCCGCCGACGTAGGCATGCAAATGTATACTTTCAAGACTTCACGGCTCTCTGCTGTGCGCATACCCCACATGCCGCACACTTGGGCTTAACGACTATTGTGATGTGCTCAAGGCCCCCTATCTCCGGGCTGCTTCGGCAGCGGAGCGAATGGAGAGGCAAATGAGTACAACCGACATCACCACCGAAACATACGGATCAGACACGCTCTATGGCGCGCTCGTCGCGGGCGCCGCGTTCCTGGTGCTTGTGTCTTTCGTGAGCTTCGGCCCGGCGCCCGCGGCGGCGCCGGCACAGCACGTTGTGAAGGCTCCGACATCTGTCGAGACCATCGTCGTCACGCCGGGTCAGTCGACGTGAAGAACCAGCGGCTATTCTGAGGGCACGGCGTCGAGCTTGACGTCGTGGCCCCAGAGCCGCTCGACATGCGCGAGAACCTGATCGCGCGTTTTCTCGTGCAGCGGCACGTTCCTGTGCATGAAGTGCTTGAGATGGAGCGTGCGATTGCCCTTGAGGTCCGCACCCGTCACTTGGATGTTCGGATCGGCGATGCCGACATCGTATTGCCGCGCCAGGGCCTGGCGCACGCCGCGATAGCCGCCTTCGTTGTGAATTGACGCGACCTTGTAGGCGCCGGCCTCGGCCTTATCGAACAACCCGAACAGACGCATGTCGCGAATCACCTTCGGCGACAGATACTGCTCGATGAAGCTCTCGTCGCGATAGTTCGCCCACGCATCCTTCAGTGCGGTGACCCAATCGCCGCTGCCCGCCATCTGCGGAAACCAGTCACGGTCTTCCTCGGTCGGCTCTTCGCAGATGCGCCGGATGTCGGTCATCATCGCAAAGCCGAGAGCATACGGGTTGATCCCGTAGTAACGGCGATCGTCGAACTCCGGCTGGAACACCACCGACGTGTGGCTGTGCAGGAATTCGAACAGCGAACTCTCGGTGATGAGGCCGCGGTCGTACATCAGGTTCAGGATAGTATAGTGCACGAAGGTGGCGCAGCCCTCGTTCATCACCTTGAGCTGACGCTGCGGATAGAAGTACTGGCCGATGTTGCGCACGATGCGCAGCATCTCGCGCTGCCACGGCTTTAGCTCCGGTGAGTTCTTCTCGATGAAGTAGAGAAGGTTCTCTTCCGGCAGTTTCAACTCGTCGCCGAAATCGTCCTCGAGATCGAGCGCAGGAGTCGTGGCCGGCGGCTGTACGCTCGACGGCAATGTGCGCCAGAGCTCGTTGTACGCCTTCTCTTCATACTGCTGGCGCGCGCGGATTTTCTCGATCGCCCGCTCACGCGACGGGCGGGGCGGCCGGCGATAGCGGAACATGCCCTGGTCCATCAGCGCATGCGCGGAGTCGAGGATCGCCTCGACCTCGTCGCGGCCGTATTTCTCTTCACAGGCCGATACGTATTTCTTGGCGAAGGCGAGGTAGTCGAGAATGCCTTCGGCGTTGGTCCACTGGCGGAATAGGTAGTTGTTCTTGAAAAAGTGGTTATGGCCGAACGAGGCATGGGCCATCACCAGCGCCTGCATCGTCATGGTGTTTTCTTCCAGCAGATAGGCGATACAGGGGCTGGAATTGATCACGATCTCGTAGGCGAGACCGGAATAACCGGCGCGATACATCCCCTCTTCGCGCGCGAACAGCTTGCCGAAGCTCCAATGATTGTACATCAGCGGCATGGCGAGCGAGGAATAGGCGTCGAGCATCTGCTCGGACGAAATGATCTCGATCTGGTTCGGATAAACGTCGAGCTTCAGGTCGTTGAGTGCGATGTCCTCGATCGCCTTGTAGGTGCGATCGAGCGTCTCGAAATCCCACTCGGGTTCGGTGAAGAGAGGAGCATTGCGAACGGTGCTCATGCTGCCTCCGTCTTTTTGAACAGTTCGTGGAAGACCGGGAAGATGTCGGCTGGGCGCGAGATGCGCTTGGTGGCGAAGTTCTTCCACTGCTCGGCGACGGTGCGATACGCGCGCCAGAGCTCAGCGCCGCTGTCTTCGCTGGCGAACACCTCCATCTCACGCTCGTCGAGGATTTCGATGTAGGCGTAGTACTGGCAGAGCGGCATGATCTGCTCGTTCAGCAGATCGACGCAGTGACGCGCGTCGCCGGACTGGGTGTAACCGTCCGAGGCCTGCGCCGCATAGATGTTCCAGTCGGCCGTGGCGTAGCGCTCCTTCTGGATCTCGAGCATCTTGTCTAGCGCGGTCGAGACGATCGTGCCGCCGGACTGGCGCGAGTAGAAAAACTCCTGCTCGTCGACTTCCTGCGCATCATGCGTGTGACGAATGAAGACGACGTCCACCTTCTTGTAGCGGCGCTTCAGGAACAGATGCAGCAGCATGTAGAACCGCTTGGCGAGATCTTTTTCGCGTTCACCCATCGAGCCGGAGACGTCCATCAGGCAGAACATCACGGCCTGGCTGGTCGGCACCGGCTGTTCGGTGAAGGAGTTGTAGCGCACGTCGATCGGATCGACGAACGCGACCCATTTGCGCTTGGCGTTGGCTTTCGCGAGTTGCTCCTTCAGCGCGACGATATTGGCGCGCATCGCTTCACTATCCGGCGCGCGCTCGGCCGCATCGAGCTCGGCTTCTAAAGCGGCAATGTCCGACAGCTTGGGCCGGTGCAGCGCGAGGCGCCGGCCGAACGAGTTGCGCATCGTGCGGATCAGATTGATCTGTGTCGGCGAGCCGGCGGTGGTGATGCCGGCGCGCTTCCACTGCTTGACCGGTGTCTCTTTCAGCGTGGTGCGGATCAGATTTGGCAGCTCGAGGTCCTCGAAGAAGATGTCGAGGATCTCCTCCTGGGTCATCGTGAATTCGAAATCGTCTTCGCCCTCGCCGGAGTCCGATGCCTGTTTGCCGCTCGCGCCACCGTCGCCGGATTGCGGCTTCTTGATCTCGTCGCCCGGCATGAACTCCTTGTTGCCGGGCAGAACAAAGTCGTGCTCACCGCCCTTGCGGGGATCGAGCCGGAAGCGCGGCTCGGCCGTGCCTTTGGTCGAGATCTTGATCTTCCGCTCTTTGCCGATGTCGGCGACGTTCGCGTCTTTCAGCGACTTCTGCACCGCCTCGCGGATTTGCGTGCGCGCGCGGCGCAGAAAGCGCTGCCGGTTGGCAAGGCTCTTGCCCTTCGGATTCAGGCGCCGGTCGATGAAATGAGTCATGGCCAAGCCTGATAGGGATTGAGTATCGCCGCGACAAGGAGCGAGGCCGCGCCCCAAAGACTTAACGACAATAGGGCGAGAAGGCTCGCAGCGATAGCGAAGTCGCGCAATCGCCAAACCAGCACCCCAAGCCCGATTGCTCCTACCCCGAACACCAAAAGCGCTGCTATTGCCGACTGGTGTTCGCTAAGATTGTCTCGCAGATGGTAGCTGGCCAGCTCCTCGGCAACGCCGACGGCGACTAGGCAAGGCACCGGCATCAGGAAAAACCAGAGCAGCCTTCCATATTTCTCGGCGAACAGCATGGCAGGCCTGTCGTCGCTAGTCCTCGTGTCACCCCGCCTTGTTCACCCGCATGTACCACTCGACTAGGCGGCGCACCTGACGCGGGGTGTAGCCGCGCGCGAGCATACGCTTGACGAACTCGTTGTGCTTGGTCGCCGTCTCGTTGTCCTTCTTGGACTCGAAGCTGATCACAGGCAGCAGGTCCTCGACCTGGGTGAACATCCGCTTCTCGATCACGCTACGGATCTTCTCGTAAGCCGTCCACGACGGATTGGAGCCTTCGTTCTGCGCCCGATAACGGAGCGCGAACTTCACGACCTCGTTGCGGAAGTCCTTCGGGTTGGCGATACCTGCCGGCTTTTCGATCTTGCTCAGCTCATTGTCGAGCGCGGCACGGTCGAGCAGCTGCCCAGTGTCGGCGTCCTTGAAGTCCTGGTCTTCGATCCACGCATCCGCATAGGCGATATAGCGGTCGAACAGGTTCTGGCCATACTCGCCGTAGGACTCCAGATATGCCTTCTGGATTTCCTTGCCGATGAACTCGGCATAACGCGGCGCAAGTTCGGCCTTGATGAATTCGAGATACTTCTTCTCGGTTTCGTCTGGATACTGTTCGCGCTTGATCGCCTGCTCGAGCACGTACATCAGATGCACGGGATCGGCGGCAACTTCCGTATGGTCGTAGTTGAAGGTCTCCGACAGCGTCTTGTAGGCGAAGCGCGTCGAGATGCCGGTCATGCCTTCGTCGAGGCCGGCAGTGTCCTTGTACTCCTGCAGCGTCTTCGCCTTCGGATCGGTGTCCTTCAGCTTTTCGCCGTCATAGACGCGCATCTTGGAGGTGAGGTTGGAGTTCTCATGCTCCTTCAGCCGCGTCATGACGCAGAACTTCGCCAGCATCTCCAGCGTCTCGGGCGCCGTCTTGGCGTCGGAGAGGTTCGAGCCGGAGAGCAGCTTCTTGTAGATCTGCGTCTCTTCCGTCACGCGCAGCGAATACGGCACCGTCACCACGCTGATGCGATCGAGGAAGGCTTCGTTGTTGCGGTTGTTCTTGAACACCGTCCATTCGGCTTCGTTCGAGTGCGCGAGGATGATGCCGTTAAACGGGATCGGGCCGAGCGTCTCGGTTCCGATATAGTTGCCTTCCTGCGTCGCGGTCAGCAACGGGTGCAGCACCTTGATCGGCGCCTTGAACATCTCGACGAACTCGAGGAGGCCCTGGTTAGAACGGCACAGGCCGCCGGAGAACGAGTACGCGTCGGCGTCGTTCTGGCTGAAGTGTTCGAGCTTCCTGATATCGACCTTGCCGACCAGCGAGGAGATGTCCTGGTTGTTCTCATCGCCCGGCTCGGTCTTCGCGATCGCGATCTGGCGCAGCTTCGAAGGATAGAGCCGCACGACTTCGAACTTGGAGATGTCGCCGCCGAATTCGTCGAGCCGCTTCACCGCCCACGGGCTCATGATGCCGGAGAGACGATGCTTGTCGATGCCGTATTTGTCGGCCAGCAGATCCATCAGCTCCGGAGAGCGGAAGAGACCCAGCGGTGATTCAAACACGGGTGAAATGTCGTTGCCGGCTTTGAGGACATAGATGGGATGCTTCTCCATCAGATCCTTCAGCCGCTCGGCCAGCGAAGACTTGCCGCCGCCGACCGGACCCAGGAGATAGAGAATCTGACGCCGCTCTTCGAGACCCTGCGCCGCGTGCCGGAAGTAGCCGACGATGCGCTCGATCGTGTCTTCCATTCCGAAGAAGCCGTCGAATGCCTTGTAGGCACGGATGGTGCGGTTGAAGAAGAGACGGCCGAGGCGGGAGTCCTGTGCCGTGTCGATCAGTTCGGGTTCGCCGATCGCCGCGACCATTCTTTCGGCCGGGCTTGCATAGAGCATTTTGTCGTCGCGCGCCGCCAGCAACCAATCTCGAAGAGACATCGTTTCAAACCGCTCGCGCGCATAGTCGCGGGTGAAGATGTCGAAGACGTCCAGGTCACTCATATCGCCGACTCCAATCCGTCCGGCGCCCTCCTCCTCTTAAAATCGGGTGGCGCGTTCGGGTTACAAGATGTTTGACCCCCACACCGGTAATAATCTGGAAATAAGCGTCTCACGGTCTGGTGAAGTAACCGCTAATGGAACCTCTTGGTTCCCGGTCACGACGGCGCAGACAAATGGGAAAAAGACACGAATTCCGCCTTTCGCGCCGCGTTGGGCACGCCAGTCTTCGCTTGCGTCCGTTTGCTCGATCAATTTAGTCGCCTGCCCCTTTCGCCAGTCGTGACGGGCATGTGCGATTTGCGAATCAAAGTGTAACCCGCTTCGCTCATTTGTGAAGGGATTGACTTCGCACACATCGTGGAATGTCGCCGCAGCAGTCGCACATTCGCCACGATTGCAGCGCGGCTCAGCCATGATTGCAGCGTGAGCCAAACACAATCCACCCCGACCCTTTATTCAGCTTTGGCATCGGTCGAGGGAGGATTTGATGACGGGTCGCAGCAAGGCATTCTCCAGATTCGTTTCATGGTCTTCGCGCATTCTGGCGCTCGGCGCTGCCTGCGCGTTGTTGTCTGTCGCCTTTCTCGGCGGCGCGAGCGCGAAATCCGCCGCGCTGAAATCCAGCCTGTCGGTAGAGCGTTCATCGCTCTACCGCGGCGATACCCGCACACTGTACGTCCTCGTTCATTTCAACGCCCCGGAGCTCGACATTCCGCCGTCGGCGCGGCCGCCGCTCAACCTCACGCTGGTGCTCGACCGCTCCGGCTCGATGGCCGACAAGGGCAAGATCGAATACCTCCGCGACGCCGCGAAGATGGCGGTGGCGCAGCTTGGCGGCCGAGACGTCGTGTCCGTCGTGGAGTTCGACGATCAGATCACCCTGATGTGGCCCGGTGACTTCGTCCACGACAAAGGCCGGCTGCAATCGATGATCGATGAGCTCAGCCCACGCGGTTCGACCAATATCGCGGGCGGATTGCAGCGCGGCCTCAACGAGAGTCACGGCGCGGCCGACCGCCTGCACCTGTCGCATGACACCTTAAGCCGCGTGATCCTTCTGTCCGATGGTCTCGCCAACACCGGCATCACCGATCCCGGCGCCATCGCGCATATCGCATCGGATGCGCGCCGCGACGGCATCCATGTGTCGTCGATCGGCCTCGGCCTCGACTACAACGAAGACCTGATGCAGAGCATCGCCGAAGCCGGTGGTGGCAAATACTACTATGTCGAAAGCCCGGTGCAACTCGCCTCGCTGTTCGAGCAGGAATTGAAGACCGCCTTCGCGACGCGCGCCCGCGACGTCCATCTCGCGTTCAAGGGCACGGGTGCTGTGAAGCGTGTCGAAATGATCGGCTTCGCGTCGTCGAATGGGCGCGATGTCAGCGCCGACTGGCCGGATTTCTATGCCGGCGAAGAGCGCACCGTTATGCTGCGGCTGGAAGTCGATGCCCGCCAGCTCGGCGCGCTGTCGCTCGGCAATTTTCACGTCGGGTGGCGCGATGCGCAGAGCGGCGCGTCAGGCACGGTTGATCTGCCGATCCGCGTTGATGTCACCGATGACCGCGCCCTCGCCGAGAAGTCCGTGAACAAGGATGTCTCGGTGCAGGCGGCACTCGCCGAAAGCGAGCGCGGCCTCGCCGCCAACGTGAAACTCGCCGGTGCCGGCAAAACGGACGAGGCGCGCGCCAGCAACAATGCGATCATCAACGACCTGAAGACCCGCAACGCGACGCTTCACGACGACCGCATCAGCCGCAAGATCGAGTCGCTGAACGTCGAGCAGAACCAGATCACCACCGCGGCGGCGTCGCCGGTGGCGATGCAGGCGTATCAGAAGGCGTCGAAGCAGCGGCTCTACAATGCCAAGAGCGGCCGCCGCTCCGGCGATGCGCTGAAGCTCGGCGACAAGGGCTTCGAGGTCGTGCAGCTGCAGCAGGCGCTCACGACTGCCGGCGTCTATCACGGCAAGATCAGCGGCGAGTATGACCAGCCAACAGCCGACGCGGTGAAGGCCTACCAGCAGAAGAACAAACAACCCGCCGACGGCATCGCCGGCGCTGACACACAGGCGAGACTGGGGATGTATTGAAGAATCTCCCCCGCCAACTTTGTTGGCGGGGGCTGAGCGAAGCGAAGGGGGCGGGCTTAGCGCGTAAGCGCTTCTTCTCCGGAGCGAGACGAACGCGACTTCGTCGCGTAAGCCCGCCCCCACGCCTTCGGCGTGCCCCCTCCCGCCTTCGGCCGGAGGGGGGTAGCGTGGCGTATGTTCATCCACACCGCTTTCGATCTCCTCGCTTGGCTCAGCGCCTTTCTCATAGCGCGGTTCGTGTCCCGCATGGGATGGCTCGAGCAGACGCGCACGCCGATGCGCGATCCGGGGTACTTCATCGCGCTCAGCCTTGGCGCCATTTCCGGTGCGCTCGCGTTCGGCAGCTTCAACATGGTGCTTGCACATCTGTGGCAGATCGGCCATTCGATCGCGGGCGCGATCGCCGGCGGCATCATCGCGGTCGAGATCTACAAACTCGCGCGCGGCATCAAAGGTTCGACCGGCGCGCAGTTCGTGGCGCCGCTGGCGATGGGTATCGCCGTTGGCCGCTGGGGCTGCTTCCTCGCCGGACTGCCGGACTTCACCTACGGTACGCCGACAACGCTCCCCTGGGGCGTCGAATTCGGCGACGGCATCCATCGCCATCCGGTGCAGCTCTACGAATCGTTCGCGATGCTGTCGTTCCTGGCCGTGTACCTGCGGGAAATTTCGCGGCACAATGTCTTCGTGCTGCGGCAGGGGTTCTATCTCTTCGTCGCCTTCTACGCGGCGCAGCGTTTCGTGTGGGAATTCTTCAAGCCATATCCAACCGTTTTCGGGCCGTTCAACATTTTTCACGTCATCTGTTTGGTCATGCTTGCCTATAGCCTGTTCATGATGAGGACAAACCATGAGCTTCGTCAGGCCATCTAAAGACTACACGTTCTACGGGGAGACCCGATCGCTGTGCGAAAAGTGCCTGAAACTGGTGCCGGCCAAGATCATCATCGAAGGCGACAACGTCTTCTATCTGAAGCGCTGCCATGAGCATGGCGCACAGAAGACCATCATCTCCACCGATGCCGCCTACTTCCGCTCGATGAAGGACTTCCAGAAGCCGGGCGACCTGCCGCTCAAATTCCAGAGCAAGACGCATTACGGTTGTCCCTATGATTGCGGCCTCTGCCCCGATCACGAGCAGCACTCCTGCCTCGCGCTGATCGAGGTGAATGACGAGTGCAACCTCACCTGTCCCGTCTGTTTTGCGGAGTCCTCGCCGCAGCGCACAGTGAACAAGTCGCTCGCCACCATCGAGGCGATGCTCGACACCCTCGTCGCGAGCGAAGGCTTCCCGGACCTCGTGCAGATCAGCGGGGGCGAGCCGACCATCCACCCGCAAATCCTCGACATCTTGAAGCTGGCGAAGTCGAAGCCGATCCGCCACATCATGCTCAACACCAACGGCATCCGCATCGCGACCGACCGCGCCTTCGTGGCGGAGCTGGCGAAGCTGAAGCCCGGCTTCGAGGTCTATCTTCAGTTCGATTCCATGAAGCGCGATGCGCTGGAGAATCTTCGCGGCGCTGATCTGCGCAAGGTGCGGGCACAGGCGCTCGCCAATCTGGAAGAGTTCGGCGTCTCGACCACCCTCGTCGCCGTCATCAAGAAGGGCGTCAACGACAGCGAGATCGGCGACATCGTGCGCCACGCGCTGTCATGGAAATGCGTGCGCGGCATCACCTTCCAGCCGGTGCAGGACGCCGGCCGCAACGAGAACTTCAACAAGAACACTGACCGTGCGCTTTTGAGCGACATCCGCCGCGGGATCATGACCCAGGCGCCGGAAGTGTTCGACGGCGACGACATCATCCCCCTGCCCTGCAATCCGGACTCCATCGCGATCGCCTACGGCCTCAGGAACGGCACGCAGATAACGCCGATCACCAAGCTGATCCCGAAGGCGGACCTGCTCGCGGCCGCGCCGAACACGATCAGCTTCGAGAAATATCCGGCGCTGAAGGACCGGCTGTTCGATCTGCTCAGCCTCGCGTCATCGGGCGAGCGCACCAAGACGGTACTGGGCGATCTCCTCTGCTGCCTGCCGCAAGTCGAGGTGCCCGACGATCTCGGCTATGACAAGATCTTCCGCATCGTGATCGTGCAGTTCCTCGACAAGTACAATTTCTGCGTCGGCACGGTGAAGCGCTCCTGCATCCACTTCGTGACGCCGGAGAAGAAGATCATCCCGTTCGACACTTACAACCTGTTCTACCGCAACGGCCTCGCCGCCAAGCTGCGCGAAGGCGTGCGCGTCGCCGCAGAATAGGAAATCCTGCGATGAACGAACCGACTACACCCCCACCTGTTCCCAACCCGCCGCCCGGCGGAAACATGGCCGGCTGTGCGCTGTTTGCGATCGGCGGCCTGCTCGTCATTCCCTCGGGCCTCTGCACCGCAATCGGCGGCATCGGCCTGATCGCACAGATGTTCTCCGATCCCGATGAGCTGGTCCGCGATTTCAGCGACTACTTCCCGTTCGTCCTGATCACGCTGATCCCGCTCGCGATCGGCATCGCGCTTATCTACGCTGGCCTTCGCACCCGGCGCCGCGATTGAGCGAACTGCCGCCGGGACCCGGTCGCGGCAGCGCAGCAGGCGGCTGCGCCCTGATAGCAATTGGCGTGCTGATAGCGATTCCGTCGGGGTGGTGCACGAGTTTTGGCCTCGCCAACCTACGCGAGGCGCTCTGGGGTCCCGGCGCAAATGCGGCACCGCCCATTCTTTTGACTATCGGAGTGCCGTTCTTCATCACCGGCTGCATAGCCATCTGGCTCGGCTGGCGCATGTGGCAGCGGCGATGAAGGAAGATGATCCCGATCGGCCCCGCGTGACCACGCGCAACGTGCTGCTTGCAGTGGCATTTCTTGCGGTGGCTGCTCTCGTGATTGTGCCGCTCGGTCTCTGCTCGTCGTTCCTGGTAGTGGGACCGGCGATGTACGATCTGCTGCGGGGGAAGCCTTACGCCGACGAGATCGCTACGGCGGTGGCCTGTATTCCGGTGCTCGTGATCGTCGGCTTCCTGATCCGGCACGCGACACGAATAGCGAAGGGGGAATGACATGAGCGAACCAGAAACCAAACTTCCCTCGCCCGGCCGCATGGCGGGTGGAATGGCGTTAATCGTTATCGGGCTTCTCATCCTGGTTCCCTCCGGCCTCTGCACCGCCTTCTTCGGCGGCATGTCGATCCTCGAGATGTTTTCCGATTCCACCGGCCTCGACGTGCTGCCGGAGGCGATCATGGTTGGCGGTCCGTTCATCGTGATCGGCGGACTGCTGTTCTATGTCGGGCGCAGAATGCGGCGCCGTTCCTGACGGACGTTCTGTCAAATTCTCCGCTTGCGGCCCGCAATGAAACAGGCGCAAGCTTCGCGCCATGGACGAGCTTTCTGTCACAATCCGGCGTGCCAAACCCGACGATGCGGACGAGATCGCGCGCGTCTACATCGAATCCTGGCATGACACGTATCCCGGCGTCGTTCCGACATCGCTACTCCGTGCGATGACCCTCAAAGGTCAGACAGCGCGCTGGCGTTCCACCATCAGCGCGCGCAGCCGCGAATGCGTACTTGTTGCCGAGAGCAGCGAAGACGGCATCGTCGGCATGTCGAGCTTCGGTCCGTCGCGCGATCCCGATCTCGGCTTCGATGCCGAGGTCTATACGCTCTACATCGATCCCGGTTTCTTCGGCCGCGGCGTCGGCCGCGCGCTGCTGAAGGGCGCGTTCCATCAGCTGCACGAGAACGGCTACGACAGCTGCATCATCTGGGCGCATGCCAAGAACACCGCGCGCTTCTTCTATGAGCGCATGGGCGGCCGCCTCGCCGCCGAGCGCACTGCCCGCATGATGGGCGATCCGGTGCCGGAAGCCGCCTTCGTGTGGAAATCGCTCACCACGGTGGAGCGCAGCGCCGCGCGATGAGCCAGACGCGCGCGAAGAACGCGCCCAAGAACGCAATCGTCATCCTGCTCGACAGCCTCAATCGCCACATGCTGGGCGCGTATGGCGGCCGCGAGTTTGCGACACCCAATCTCGACCGGCTGGCGGCGCGCTCACTGCGCTTCATCAAGCACTATGCGGCGTCACTCCCCTGCATGCCGGCGCGGCACGACATCCTGTGCGGCGCGTGGGATTTCCTCTGGCGGCCGTGGGGTTCGGTCGAACTGTGGGAAGACGCGATCACCTACCCGCTGCGCCGCGCCGGTGTCGTCTCGCAGCTGATCAGCGATCATCCGCATCTGTTCGAGACCGGTGGCGAGAATTATCACATCGATTTTACGGCCTGGGATTACCAGCGCGGCCATGAGGGCGACGCGTGGAAGACGAAAGCCGACCCCAGCTGGGCCGGCTCGCACTTCTTCGGCATGGCACGCGACATCCCTTATGACAAGTCGCGTGGCTATTTCCGCGGCGAGGAGGATTTCCCCGGGCCACGCGTGATGCAGGCCGCCGCACGCTGGCTCGACGGCAACGCCGGGGCGCACGACCGCTTCTTCCTCTTCGTCGACGAATTCGATCCGCACGAGCCGTTCGACACACCGGAAGAATACCTCCGCCGTTACGATCCGGATTGGGACGGCCCGATGAACTACATCTGGCCGCCCTATGGCGTGAACGTGGTGGCACGCGGTATGATGACCGAACGCGAGGCGTGCCACCTGCGTGCCCGCTACGGCGCCAAGCTCACCATGATCGACCACTGGCTGGGGCGCGTGCTCGATCAGATCGATGCGAAGAAGCTGTGGGACGACACGCTGGTCATCCTCTGCACCGATCACGGCCACTATCTCGGCGAGAAGGACATCTGGGGCAAACCCGGCGTGCCGCTCTACGAGACGATGTCGCACATCCCGTTGATGATCGCCGCGCCGGGTGTTGCGCCGGGCACGCATGACGCGCTGACAACGAGTGTCGACATCTACGCAACGCTCGCCGATCTCTTCGGTATCGAATCGCGCCAGCGCATACATGGCAAGTCGCTGCTGCCGTTGTTGGATGGCTCGCAGAAAAGCGTGCGCGACTGGTTGCTGGCCGGCGTGTGGGGCCGCGAAGTTCACTACATCGACAAGGATATAAAGTACGCCCGCGCGCCGGCGGGACAAAATGCGCCCAATGCGATGTTCTCCAACCGCTGGAGCACCATGCCGACGCATTTCATTAGCCGTGAGCAGGAGTTGCCGCTGCCCGACGATCGCGCCGTTCTCGGCCGCATGCCCGGTTCGAACGTGCCGGTGATCCGCCAGCACTGGGACGAAAGCGACCCGCTCCCCTTCTGGGCCGCCGCGAGATTCAGCGGCAACCATCTCTACGACCTCAACAACGATCCCGACGAACGCGAAAACCTCGCCGGCTCGACGCGAGAGAAGGATGTGGCGGACAAGCTGCGTGGTGCGCTCAAGGAAGTGGAAGCACCAGAAGAGCAATTTGTGCGGCTTGATCTCGCTTAAACACCACACCACTTCAAATGCGGCTCGAGTTCGGCCAGTGCTTCGTCGACACTCAAATTCCACTTCGCGCGCTCGCCATAAGCGATCTGGTTGATCAAATAGCGCACGAAGGTCCGGCGAGCGCGGTCTTTTACTCCCGCAACGTCGTCAGCCAACGCATAGTGCGCGAGCGCCATATCGACCGCGTTCTCGCCGAGGCGCCAGAAATAGGCGAAATCGCCCGCAGGATCACCCCAGGATGCATCGGTGAAATCGATTACGCCCGCGATCCGTCCTTCGCCGTCGAGCAGAATGTGGTCGTCGCTGAGGTCGCCATGCACCAGCCGCAAAGGGCCGACCGGCGTCTTCTCGAAGGCATCGTGAAATGCATCGAAGCGCGCCAGCCATGCCGCGCTCACGGCTGCCGCGATCTTCTCGCGATGCATTCCCCGGTAGTAGGCCGCGAACGCCGCGGGCCCCCAATGCCGTTGCACCGTGCCGTCCGGTTGCGTGATCGCCGATTGCGGCAGCGCATGCAGCACTGCCAGGAACTCGCCGAGCGCCGCCAGAACTTCGTTCTGTCGCGCCACCGGCAACGACCGAAACAGCGGCGGCGTCATCTCCCGGCCTTCAATCAGCCGGTAAGCTCCAATCCCATCCGCCATATGTTGATAATGTGGCACCTGCACCGCGACCATGCTGCGCAGAGCTTCGAGGAGGCTCAACTCCGCCGCAAACCGCCCGAGTTGCGCCTCGCTCCGCGGCATGCGTACGACCCACCGCCCGTCGAGCACGACCACGTGATTGTCTTCGCCATAGGTGTTGAGCACCGCCTCGCGATAGGCGAGCGCGGGAAACGCACTGCGGATGCGCGCCTCGATTTCGGCGAGCGTCATGGCACTAGAAGAGGTCTATCGGCCGCACGAAATCGACCAACCGGCCGCTCGTAAGCTTCAGGGATTTCCAGTTCGCGGCGTCGAAGTCGATCACCGCGAGCGACGCGGTCGGGAATTTCTCCTCGATCGCGTCGACATAGCCGCGTTCCTTCGCCTTCAGCTCTTCATGAAGCAGCGCGACCGCGATCTGCTCGGTGCCGGGATTGTGCGCCACCACCATCATCGCCTTCGAGGTATCCGGCGCGCGGCGGATGAGGGACAACATCGTCTCCGGCTCGGCGAGATAAAGCGCGTCGGAGAATTGCGTTTTGGGATTCTCGGCGATCGCCACCGACCAGTATTCCAGCGTCTCGCGCGTGCGGACCGACGACGAGCACATCACGTAGTCCGGCAGGTATTTCATCCGCCGCATATGCACCGCCATGCGCGCTGCATCGCGCTGCCCGCGTTCGGTGAGCGAGCGCGTCTTGTCGTCTTTGCCTTCGGCTTGGGCTTCCGCCTTGGCGTGACGAAAGAGGTAGAGCCGCTTCACGCGATCTGGTACCGCGCGCGGGCGCCGCGCTCGAGCGCCGCGGCCGTGAGCTTGTCGATGGAAAGCGCGCGGCGCAGGGCATCGATTACCGCCACTTCCTCCAGCGCAATGCGCGCATCAGTCAGCGCCACTTCCATGGCGATCCAATAGGCCGTCTCGCGCAACTGATCGGGCAGCCCATCCTTGACGAGGCCGAGCACCGCATCGAAGCCGTCCTTCTCGGTCAGGATCTGCGCGCACTCCTGCGCGATCGGCAGCAGGCGGCTGTGATCGAAGTCGCGAAACGCTGGCAGACGGTGCGCCAGCTCGCCGATGGTCTTGAGCTCCTTGTCGCTCATCGTGCCGTCCGCTGCCGCGACGACGACCATGACGTAAACCAAAGCCGAGTGATGGCTGATCGTGCTCATGTGCTGATTTTTCATTGCTGCCCTGAAGTGCGCGCGACCTTATGCGGCTTGACCCTTGGGCCGCAAGCTTGCAAGAAACTTTCATGGCCACGCACAAAAAGCCCGGAAAATGGCGTGCGCGCACCAAAGCGGTGCGCGGCGGTCAGATGCGTTCTCCGTTCCAGGAAACGAGCGAGGCGCTCTATCTGACGTCGGGCTACGCGTACGAAGATGCGGAAGAAGCCGAAGCCCGCTTCAAGGGCGAGAACCAGGGCTTCATCTATTCGCGCTACGGTAATCCAACCGTCTCGATGTTCGAAGAACGGATGGCCGCGCTAGAAGGCGCGCCGGTTGCGCGTGCCACCGCAAGCGGAATGGCTGCGGTCTCGACGGCCTTTCTATGCGCGCTGCGTACCGGCGATCATGTGGTCGGCGCGAGAGCGATGTTCGGCTCGTGCCGCTATGTGATCGAAGAGGTGCTTTCGCGCTTCGGCATCACGCACACGCTGGTGGACGGCAGCGATGTCGGACAGTGGGCGGCGGCGATGCGGCCGAACACCAAGATGCTTTTCCTCGAGACGCCGGCAAACCCGACGCTCGCGATCTCCGACATGAAAGCGGTGGCGAAGATCGCACATGACGGCGGCGCGCGGCTGACCGTCGACAACGCCTTCGCGACCCCGGCGCTGCAGCGCCCGATGGAGTTCGGCGCCGACATCGTGGTGCACTCCTCCACCAAATATATCGACGGCCAGGGCCGCGCCCTCGGCGGCGTGATCCTCTGCAAAGAGGATTTCCTGAAGGACCATCTCCTCTCGTACTACCGCAACACCGGCCCGTCGCTCAGCCCATTCAATGCGTGGGTGCATCTGAAGAGTCTCGAGACACTCGACCTTCGCATGCGGGCGCACTGTGAAAATGCGCTTGCGGTTGCCGACTTCCTCGCGAAGGAAAAGAAGATCACGCGCGTGCTCTATCCCTTTCGCCCCGATCATCCGCAGCACAATCTCGCCAAGGCGCAGATGGAAGGCGGCGGCGGCGTGGTGACGTTCGAGGTCGCCGGCGGCAAGCCCGCCGCGTTCCGCCTCGCCAATGCGCTGAAGCTGGTCGACATCTCCAACAATCTCGGCGACACCAAGTCGTTGCTGACACATCCCGAGACAACGACGCATCAAAAGCTGACGCCCGCGGCGCGCGCCGAACTCGGCATTACCAGCGGCCTGATGCGCATCTCCGTCGGGCTCGAAGACCCAGCCGACATCTGCGAAGACCTCGCCGACGCCCTGAAAGCTGCGTAAGTGCCATGACTGAGCATCACGCCTCGCTGCGCTGGAAACGCACCTCGGACACCTTCAGATACGACACGTATAACCGCGCGCATGAGGTCAGCTTCAAACACGACAGCATCGTCGTGCCCTCCTCCGCCGCGCCGGAGTTCAAGGGCGATGCCGATCGCGTCGATCCTGAGGAAGCGTTCGTCGGTTCGCTGTCGAGCTGCCACATGCTCACCTTCCTCGCGATCTGTGCCCGCAAGCGGTTGACGGTGGACTCATATGAGGACGACGCCGTCGGCATCATGGAGAAAGGGCCCAGCGGCAAGTGGAGCGTCACGCGCGTAACCTTGCGTCCACGCATCGCGTTCGCGCCGGGAACTTCCGTCAGCGACACGGCGCTGGACGAGATTCACCATCTCGCACACGAGGAGTGCTTCATCGCCAACTCGGTGAAGACAAACGTTACCGTGGAGCAACAGCGCTAGGCATCGTTAACGCCTGTGACTGCTTGCCCTTGAATCCGCCGCAGGGCTTTTGTCATATTTTTGATATGGAACAGTCGACTCGCGGCTTCCCGAAGGAACAGCGCCAGCGCAGCTCGTATGAGAGCGAGACGCGCGGCATTCGCGTGCTCGTGAAGCCGGCTTATCTCGCCGATCAATCCGATCCCGGCGAGCACCATTATCTCTGGTCCTACACCGTCACCATCGAGAACAAGGGTGCCGAGACGGTGCAACTCCTCTCCCGCTACTGGCACATCACCGATGGCGAGGGCCGCTCGAAAGAAGTGCGTGGTCCCGGTGTTGTGGGTGCCCAGCCAGTGCTCGCGCCGGGTCAATCTTTCGAATACACCTCCGGCTGCCCGCTCCCGACCGCGTCCGGTTACATGGTCGGCAAATACCAGATGCGCGCCGAGGGCGGAGAGAAGTTCGAGGCCGAGATTCCGGCCTTCCTGCTCGAAAGCCCGCACGAGACGCGGCGCATTCACTAATTCACACAGAATCCTTGGGTTGATACCGGGCGCCAAAACGGGCGATTGTCCGTTATTGCCATATGAGAAAGTTCATGTCCGAAGTTCCAAAACCCAAGATTGTTCCCAAATCCGAGCGTCCCAGCCGCGACCAAGCCGAGAAAGCCATCCGCACTCTCCTGATGTGGGCGGGCGACGATCCGGACCGCGAAGGCCTGCGCGACACGCCGGCCCGCGTCGCGCGTGCCTATGAAGACTGGTTCAGCGGCTACGACCAGGATCCCGAAGAATATCTGTCGCGCACCTTCGAGGAAGTCGAAGGTTACGACGACATGATCGTCCTCAAGGACATCCGCTTCGAGTCGCATTGCGAGCATCACCTCGCGCCGATCATCGGCAAGGCGCATGTCGCCTATCTCCCGACCAACAAGGTGGTCGGTATCTCCAAGCTCGCGCGCGTGGTCGAAACTTTTGCGCGCCGCCTGCAGGTGCAGGAGAAGATGAACGCGCAGATCGCGCAGTGCATCCAGCAGGTGCTCGACCCGAAGGGCGTCGCGGTGGTGATCGAAGCGACTCACCAATGCATGACGACCCGCGGTGTCCACAAGACGGGCGTCACCATGGTGACGTCGACGATGCATGGCGAATTCCGCAAGAACCCGCTGACCCGCCGCGAGTTCCTCAGCGTGATCGGAAACCCGTCCTCGAGCATGGACGGGTAAGAGTGCCTGCCGCGCTCGACCTCGCGAAGCAGCTCATCGCATTCGACACCACCAGCCGCGGTTCCAACCTCGCGCTGATCGACTTCGTGCAGGATATACTCGAACGCAGCGGCGCGCGCTGCCGCCGCTCCTATGATGAGAGTGGCAACAAGGCGAACCTGTTCGCCACCTTCGGCCCCGATGCCGCCGGCGGGATCGTTCTCTCGGGCCACACCGATGTGGTGCCGGTCGATGGCCAGGACTGGTCGAGCGACCCGTTCGCCGCCGAAGTGCGCGGCGACAAGCTCTACGGCCGCGGCACCTGCGATATGAAAGGTTTCGTCGCCTGCGCGCTCGCACTCGTGCCCGACATCGCGAAAGCGAAACTCGCGAAGCCGATCCACTTCGCGCTCTCGTATGACGAAGAGGTTGGATGCGTCGGCGTGCGCGGCCTGCTCGACGATCTTCGGAGCGCAAGCATCAAGCCCGAACTCGCGATCATCGGAGAGCCGACGTTGATGAAGGTCGTCGGCGCGCACAAGGCCGGCGCCGTGCTGCACACCCATTGCCACGGCAAGGAAGGTCACTCGTCGAAACCGCATCTCGGCGCCAATGCCGTGATGATGGCGGGCGAGTTCGTAAACCTGATCGAAAGCGTCGGCGACATGCTCAAACCCGATACCGACGCACGCTTCGATCCGCCCTACACTACCGTGCAGGCGAACATGATCGAAGGCGGCAGCGCGGTGAACATCTTGGCGCGCCATGCACTGGTGACGTGGGAGTACCGCTGCCTGCCCGACCGCGACATGGCGAAGGTCGTCGAGACAGTGGTGCAACGCGCCGAAACCGAGATCTTGCCGAAGTACAAGGCGCGCACCGGCGAAGCTCGCCTGATGACCGAACTGCATTCGAGCTATCCCGGCCTGGTGCTGGACGAGAACTCCCCGGCCGTCGCCTTCGCCCGTGAGATCAGCGGTGCCAACGCCGTCGAAGCCGTCGCCTACGGCACCGAAGCCGGCCACTTCCAGCGCGCCGGAATCCCCGCCGTCGTCTGCGGCCCCGGCTCGATCGACCAGGCTCACAAAGCCGACGAATTCGTCGCCCTCTCCGAACTCGTCAAGTGCGAAGCCTTCCTGCGCAAGGTCATCGCGAAGGCATGTCAGTCCTAAAGCTTCGGTCCCAGCATCTTGTGGAACGGCTCGCCGTGCTTGAGTCCGCCATAGAGCGGCGCCATCGCCGCGTCGTTGCCTTCCTGCGCGCCCACGTCATCGCGCGGGCTTCCGTCAAACATCACATTCGGGCCGAGGAAGCGAAGTGACACAGTACGCCGCTTCATGCCCGGCACCGTGCCGCCGCCGCCATGCAGAACGCCGAGATGGAAGACGATGATGTCGCCGGGCGCGAGATCCCACGACAGGATGTCGAACTCCTCGCGCCGCTTCTGGATGTCGGGCAGCCGCGGCAGTTTGCTTTGCTTGTAGAGCGGCGCGGTATCGTCGTCGGCCGAAAATGCTGAGCCGTTGTACATCACGCCCTTGTGCGAACCGCGCACGAATTCGAGGCAATGCTCCTTGGGCAGCGGATCGAGCGTCACCCAGCACGCCACCAACTGCGATCCCATCATGCGCAGATACGAGGTGTCCTGATGCCACGGCGTGCGCCGGCTGTGGCCGCCGTGTTTCAGGAACAGCTGCTCGCCAAGGTACCACATGTCGGCCTCGCCCCAGAGCGCTTCGACCACCGCATCAATGCCGGTCTCGCGCACCAGCGGCCCCATACGCTGGCCCGTGTCCTCGAAGAACGTCGCGTCTTCCTTCGGATAGAAGTTCACCGCCTTGGGCGACGGATGTGCCACGCTATAGGCGAACTCCTCCTCGAAACGCGCCAGCGCCTTCGGCCCCAGCGCGCCCTTCAGGAAGACAACGCCGTCGTCCTCCAGCGTCCGCGCCGCAGCCGCCCAGTCGCGTTTCGCCAGTGCCGCACGCGATAGCCGTTCCATCCCAAGCTCCATTATTGGAGCATGTTATAAAATTCCCAGCACCGGCAACGCAAGCCGCCCTAGCGGCACGCCACCCCTTCGATTTCGATCAGCAGCTTCGGATCGACCAGTTGTGAGATGAAGATGAAGGTCGAGGCCGGACGAGCATCGCCGAGATGCTTCTTGCGCGCATCGCGCGTCACCGCGGCGTCCTGTCCGGCGACGACATAGATGTTCAGCTTCGCAAGATTCTTCGCCGTCATCCCATTCGCTTCGAGAATCCAGCACATTAGCGAACGCTTCGTCCGCCTGCGCCGCAAGACCTTCGAGCATCGTGCCATCGGGGCGGATGCCGACCTGCCCTGCGATATAAAGAATGTCGGACTGCGCCTTGATCAGGCCGCCGTGCGAATAGGCTCCGACCGGCTTCATCACGGTCGACGGATTGTTGAATTCCGGTGCGCTCATTTTGAAATCTCCCTGGTGCCTCTTTCGGATGCTACAGAGATTGCGCGAAGATCGGTATGCGCACGCAAGGGATGGCACCAATGCTTTTCATGGTCATCGAGACCTTCAAGAACCAGAACGGCAAGGCCGTCTATGAGCGTCTGCGCGAGAAGGGCCGCCAGATGCCGGACGGTCTCAACTTCGTGCAGAGTTGGGTCAGCGCCGATCTCGGCCGCTGCTTCCAACTGATGGAAACCGACGACGTCACCTTGTTCCAGCGCTGGATCGCCGAATGGCAGGAAGTGATGGGCTTCGAGGTCGTGCCGGTCACCGAAGGCAGGCAAACCGCCATCGCGCTGGGTGCCGCACACTGAAATAAATCGTGCATCCGGCGCACGCCGTTTGGCGCGCGGTCCCACCTTTTCTTTCCCGCACCGATACCCAACTCTTCCCCGTCTCGAAGGGGTACGACCCATGAAGTCGCTTCTTGCCGCAGCGGTTGCCGCCGCCTGTGCTTACGCCTGCGCCGCGCCGGCCGAAGCCCAAGGGCAACACCTCGAATGCGCGATGAATTTCTCGGCTTCGCAGTTCAATGAAACGCCAGCCGACACCCATCGCACGCTGGGTTTCTATCTCGACGATGCCGCCAAGAAGATCGTCGCCGATTCCCCAAGCCTGTCGCTGGAGACAACCAGCTATTCGGATAGCCAGGTCCAGGCCAACGTGAGCGATCCGCCTCCAAAAAATGGGGTATCGCTCTTTGGCTACCTCATCGACGGGAAGACTCAGATACTGATAGTCCGTAAGCCCGCGAGCGCAATCCTGTTCGGTTCGCTGTTACCGAGCGGTGCGATTGTCGGAAAGGGCGACTGCCAGCAGGTGGACTCGCCACCCGCAACGCCCTAGGGGCGCCAGAATAGCGCCACACGCGAGCGTGATTTCGCCTTGGCACCGCGCCATGGCACCTAGCCGCGGAATGTCCGGGGGACGCCATGACCCAGTTTCGCAACTTGCTTCTCTTTTGCCTGGCTCTCACCGCATCGCCCGCTTTCGCGGATGGCCTCTACGGCTACGACGCAACACGGCCTCTCGACGCGGTTTGGGGTGCCAAACACACCACAGCGGGCGTCGTGTCGCAGGATGTGAGCTTCACCGCCGGGAGCCATAAGGTGACCGGGATCGTGGTGCACGGCAGCGGAAAGGGCCCGCATCCCGGCATCCTCTTCGTTCACTGGCTCGGCGAACCGGCCACCACCAATCACAAGGAGTTCGAACCGGACGCCATGGCGCTCGCCAAGAAGGGCGTGACCAGCGTCCTGGTCGATACGATGTGGGCCGCACCCGATTGGTTCGAAACGGTTGGCCCTGACGCCGCGCATGACGGCCCTTTGATCGAGGCGCAGATCGTCGACATGCGCCGCGCACTCGACCTGCTGCTGGCACAGAAGGATATCGACGCCACGCATATCGCCTATGTCGGCCACGATTTCGGCGCGATGTTTGGCGCGCTTCTCGCAAGCGAGGACGCGCGTCCGACAAAGTGGGTGTTGATGGCAGCGGTGCCGACGATGGTCGAATGGTATCGGCTCGGGAAAAAGAAGCAGGCGCTGCCGGATCTGGCCGGTTACAGCGCGGCGATCGCGAAATACGACATCATGGCCGGCCTTTCGGGACTTAAGGGCAAGGCTGCGCTGTTTCAGTTTGCGACCAAAGACGGTTATGTGCCGGAAGCGAAGGCGCTGACCTTCATCGGCGGCATGCCCGGTCCGAAGACAGCGATCTTCTACGATGCGGATCACGATCTGGAAGTGCCCGGCGCCATCGCCGATCGCCGCGCCTGGCTTGCAAAGCAATTGGCGCGCTAACAAAACGGGTGAGGGTGGTTTTCCAATTCAGCGTCTATCAGACCTCATCCTCCGAAAGCTCGACAAACTGGAAGATGTGAAGACCGGAGTAAACGCGACCACTACGATGCCCAATAAAGACACCGTGCTCCGGCATATTCGGAATCTCGCCGAGAAACGCGAGCGGCATATCATCGACAAAAGGCGGCTTCTTGATGTTGGGCTTACTCGCCCACCTTGTCCTGAGCCGAACCAAGCTCATCTTTCGTAGTTGTCGGTGCCCCATTTTCATGTCCTCTGATGCCTCAGCTCCTCCGCGGTAGTCGCGCCGAAGGCCAGAAGCGAAGGCGCGCCACCAGGGAGGTGAGAACTAAGCAGCCGCAGTTTTTACCTTCTCATTTGCCGGAGGAATACGGCCCCATTCGCGATAGATTTTGTACGCAGCGGTCAATCCGAACGCAGCGCTAACAAGCTGGCAGGCCATACGGGCGCCGAAATCGGCCTGCGCATCTGCAAAGATATCGCCATAGCTCGCATGCCAGCCGAGCTGCGTTGCTGCGAGCACGAACAGCATGATCTCCGCCGTGCGGGTCAGCCGCGTCCAGCGGCGGCGCACGATGACGAACGCCTCGAGCGCGATAAGTGCAGGCAGGAACACCGCGAACCACAACATGCGCACAGGGTTTGCGAAGTCGGCTGTGTAGGTCAGCACATTCGGATCGACGCGGCCGCCGGACAGCAGATGGATCACCGGCCCCGGGAAGAGATACGCGATCTCGTAGAACACCATAGTGGCGATCAACGGAATCTGCTCGATGATGCGAACTTCGTCGTCATCGCGCACTTTCGACGGCTTCCACTGGAAGCGCTCAGGCGAGCGACGCACCACCCATGCCTTGATCGCAAACAAGATCACCAGCGTGCCAAGCCAGGCGAGGAACCAAAGCTGCGCCATCGCCGGATCGATCGAGAACGGCAGGCGCTGATTGGTGCTCGGGATCAGGAGCGCACCGACCACCGCCGCCACCACGAAGTTGCGCGTATCGGCTGGATCGACCACCGCCGTCGGCGTTTGATAGCGCGCCGCGACATCGGCGGGCCGGCCGAACCGGCGCACGATCGCGAGGGCCGCGGCCTCGTCGCCGCCACCGAGTTCCTCGGTCAGCAGCGAGCGCAGCTCGGCGGCGACATCCGCCCGCTCGCGTCGGGGAAGATTGCGCGCAACATCACGCACATAGCTTTCGATCACATCGTTCGCGTTCATCTCTCACTCTCCGTCATCAATTTCTCGATTGTCCCGACAAGTCCGCGCCAGTTCGCGGTCAGCTGTTCGTAGGTGCGCGCCCCGTCTGCGCTCAGTGCGTAGTAGCGGCGCGGCGGTCCGTCCTCGATCTTCCATTCGCTCTTGAGGAGCCCCTGCTCCTCCATCCGGCGCAGCAACGGATAGAGCGTGCCCTCCTCGATCGGCATGTCCTTCGCCGCGAGCGCCTGACGCAACGAGTAGCCGTATTGCGGTTCGCGAAGCTGCGAGAGGACCGCAAGCGTCAGCACACCGCGCCGGAGCTCCTGCTCCAGCTTGTCGACTGACGGTTCGGACTGGCCGTTCTTCACGTCCTGCACCTACTGTATCTGGCCCTATACATAGCATCACACAGTACTATGTCAAGCCCAGGTCGCCCCTACATAGAAACGGCCGCTGCGGCAGGGCTGCAAACGACTCGACTCCCGCCCCCTCCCCTGTTTGTTTGTCGCCCTTCAAAAAGCAGGGAACTGAGGAACGCCATGACCGCCATCAATCCGGTGACCGATCTTTCCAGGGATGGCGAAATCGCCGTCATCACGCTGAATTCGCCGCCGGTGAACGCCCTCTCCGCCAATGTGCGCGACGGGCTCTATGACGCCTTCAAGGAAGCCATCGCCGACAATGCCGTGAAGGGCATCGTCCTCATCTGCGACGGCCGCACCTTCATCGCCGGCGCGGATATCTCCGAATTCGGCGGCGCGCAGAAGGGTGCCTCCCTGTTCGACGTGCAGAACATGATGGAAGGCGCCCCGAAGCCAGTGGTCGCCGCGATCCACGGCACAGCGCTTGGCGGCGGCCTCGAAGTTGCGCTCTGCGCCCACTATCGCGTCGCGGTGCCGAGCGCGAAGTGCGGCCTGCCGGAAGTGAATCTCGGTCTCCTCCCCGGCGCCGGCGGCACGCAACGCCTGCCCCGCATCACCGGCGCCGAGAAGGCGCTCGACATGATGACGAGCGGCGCACACATCCCGGCGAAGGAATGTCTCGCGATGGGTCTGGTCGACGAGATCGTTCCCGAAGGCCAGCTCAAGCAAGGCGCCATCGACTTCGCGCGCAAGATCATCGCCGAGAAGAAGCCGCTGGTGCGCGTGCGCGACAACGACACCAAGCTGCAGGCCGCCAAGGGTCATCCGGAAATCTTCGCCAACTTCCGCAAAGCCAACGCTCGCAAATTCCGCGGCTTCAAGGCGCCGGAAGCGAACATCAAATGCGTCGAGGCGGCGGTGAACCAGCCGTTCGACGAGGGCCTCAAGACCGAGCGCAAGTTGTTCGGCGAAGTGATGTCGAGCCCCGAATCCGCGGCGCAGCGCTACTACTTCTTCGCCGAGCGCCTCGCCAACAAGATTCCGGACGTGCCGGATACGACGGCGACGATCCCGGTGAACAAGGTCGGCATCATCGGCGCCGGCACCATGGGCGGCGGCATCGCGATGAACTTCGCCAATGCCGGCATCCCGGTGACGATCGTCGAAGTAAAGCAGGACGCCCTCGACCGCGGCCTGAAGGTCGTGCGCGGCAATTACGAGCGCAGCGCCAAGAACGGCCGCTTTACGATGGACGAAGTCGAAAAGCGCATGGGCCTGATCAAGGGCTCGCTCGACATGAACGACCTCAAAGACGTCGACATGGTGATCGAAGCGGTGTTCGAGCGCATGGACATCAAGAAGGACATCTTCACCAAGCTCGACGCGATCTGTAAGCCGGGCGCGATCCTCGCCACCAACACCAGCGGTCTCAACATCGACGAGATCGCCAGCGTAACGAAGCGTCCCGAGGCCGTGATTGGCCTGCACTTCTTCTCGCCGGCCAATGTGATGAAGCTGCTCGAAATCGTGCGCGCCGATCACACCTCGAAGGAAGTCATCAACACCTCGATGAAACTCGCCAAGAAGATCGGCAAGATCGCGGTGCTGGTTGGCGTCTGCCCGGGCTTCGTCGGCAACCGCATGCTGGCGCAGCGCGGCCGCGAGGCGCAGGCGATGGTGCTGGAAGGCGCTATGCCGTGGGATGTCGATCGCGTGCTCTACGACTTCGGCTTCCCGATGGGTCCGTTCGCAATGAGCGACCTCGCCGGCCTCGACATCGGCTGGGTGAAGGAGAACTCGAAAGGCGCCACGATCCGTGACGTGCTTTGCGAAGCCGACCGCCGCGGCCAGAAGACCGGCGCCGGCTATTACGACTACGACCCAGAGACCCGCGCCGCCAAGCCGTCGCCGGTCACCGAGAAGATCATCCACGACTTCGTCTCGAAGAGCGGCAAGAACCCGCGCCAGATCGGCGATCAGGAAATCCTCGAGCGCTGCATCTATCCGATGATCAACGAGGGCGCGAAGATTCTCGAAGAGAAGAAGGCGATCCGGCCGTCGGACGTCGACGTGGTGTGGGTCAACGGCTACGGCTGGCCGGTCTATCGCGGCGGCCCGATGCACTACGGCGACTTCGTCGGCCTCGACAAGGTGCTGGCGAAGATGAAGGAGTTCCAGGCGAAGATGGGCGACCAGTTCAAACCCGCCCCGCTCCTCGAAAAGCTGGCGAGCGAAGGCAAGAAGTTCGCCGATTTGCGCTGACTGTTTCCCTCGCCCCCGATAGCGGGAGAGGGATCAAGGGTGAGGGGGCCGTCTCGACAGATGTTCGAGGCGGCCCTTCTCTTTTCAGTTCTCGTACTCGCGCGTATCGGCAAAGCCCATCTTCTTCATGCCGAGGTGCTGCGCATCGGATAGCACCTTCGCAACGGTGTCGTATTTCGCGAGCCGGTCGGCATACAGATGAATCTCCGGCTGCGGCGCCTGCTTTGCCGCTGTCGCCAGCCGCGCGTCGAGCTCGGCGCGGCTCACCACCGTACCGTCCCAGGTGATCGTGCCATCGAATTCGACAGCGACATTCACAATCACCGGCTTCTCCGTGGGCGGCGTGCCGCGCGGCAAATCGATCTTCACCGCATTGGTCTGCAACGGCAGGGTGATGATCATCAGCACAAGCAGCACCAGCATCACATCGATCAGCGGCGTGGTGTTCATCTCGCTGATCGTTTCTTCGTGTGGTCCGACAAAGTTCATCGCCATGGCATTCCTCCCCTGCTTCTGGCGAAGAAACGCTGCGCCCCGATTGCGGAGACTTAGGGGCGACAAAAAATCAGTTCTGCAAGAAACCGTCAGGCGCCGGTGAAGTAGTTGAACGAAGAGCCCCAATGCACCGGATTCACGAACTCGATCACGAAGTCCTGGCCCGCCTGATATCCCGCAACACCATTGGCATCGATCACCAGGAAATGGTGCCCGGCAAGATTCCCGGAATTCGGCGTGAACGACACCGATGTGTTGGAGCCCATCACGCCGCTGTTCACCGCTGTCGCCAGATCGCTGTCGAACACCGCGGCACGCAGCCGGCCCGCGCCGAGCGAGCTCTGGCCGAACACACCGAAATTGAGTCCGATGAAATCGTTCGTCACGTCGAAGCCCTTCACGACGTCGTGCATCAATCCGGTCGAGTCGGACACAGGGCCCTCGTAGAAAATATCGTCCGAACCGCCGCCCACGGAGAAGGTGTCAATACCGCCGCCGCCATGGAAATCGTCATCCTTGGCGCCGCCGATAAAGGTGTCGTTGCCGTCGCCGCCCCGGAAATCGAATTGCCCGTCTGTTTCGCGAAGGCCGCTGAGGAACAGCCCGTTCGCCGCCCCAAGTCCGCTGCCGTCGATCAGCATCGTCTTGCCCGCCGCCACGTTGCCGTCGTCGAAGATAAGCCGGTAGCTGTGCCCGGTAGCGAGTTTCATGATGTCGATATTGTGGATCGTCGCGCCTTTGAGCGTCACGCCGGCGGCGTAGTCGCCATCGAGATCGACTTCATCGTTTGTGCCGGACAATCCGTCGATGCGGTCGAGAGGATCGAAAAATGATCCCATCAGAACGACATCCTGTTGCGTCGATCCGAAAATATGGTCGTGGCCGGCTCCCGGCGTGATGGTGGTCAGGAGGCTGGCCGCACCGGAATGGATGGTGTCATTGCCCACGCCGGTCTTGAACACGGCCGTTTGCCCGCCGCCCAGTATGACGATTGTACCTCCCGCCTCTGCGGAATCGTCGAAATTAAAAAAGCTGGCGCTGCCCGATATCCCGCGTCCATCCACTATCAGTTGCTGGGCGTTCGGCAGATTGGCGTCGTTGAGCGTGAGGCCGTAGTTGAAGCCATGCATCAGGATCAGGTGTTCCATGCTGCGCATGGTGCTGGCGTTGAACGTCACGCCGGAAGACATGTCGCCGGAAAACGTAAGACTGTCATTGCCCGCGCCGCCGATATACTGGCTGTTCACGTTGAAGGCAGTGCTTGCGGTCTGTGCCGTCTGACTCCAGTTGAAGTCATCGTTCCCATTTCCGCCGACGACCTTCATGTGCCCGTCGTCCACTGTGGCAACCGTCGTGTTTCCCGGCCCGCACTGAACAACGCCGTGCGCTGCGCCCGTCCCGATGAGGAATTCGGTATTCCGATCGGTGCCGGAGAGATCGAGGTTCAGTCCGTCTGCGTCGTTCAAGGCCTGGCCATCGATTGTCATCTTGGAGCCGGAACTCTCAAAGCCGGTGCCGAATTTCAGATTGAAATGTGTCGCCTGAGGCCCTTGGACGAATAGGAGATGGGACAGCGAGATGGTTTCGATTCCAATGACGTTCGTCCCATCCAAAACAACATTGGGGTCGACATGATCTCTGAGAAACAGAACGTCCTGGCCGCCTCCGCCGTTCGCAACATCGCCGATGCCAAAGGTCTCCCCAAAATCGATCTCGTCGTCGTCGCCCAATCCCCGAACGGTGTCTGCGCCTCCGTTGCTCGGATCGCCCCCCGCGAAGTCTGTGAGATCGAAGGTGTCGGAGTCGGCTGTCCCGACTAGATTGTCGTTTCCCTCCGTGCCAGTGAAATCCATGATCCGCTCCCCATGGCAACACTCCCCGCAATTCTAGCCGGACCCGTGTTGCAGAGGGAGAGGCGGGATGCCTGCTGAACCCTCGGCTATGCTCGAGCGCACTGGCATGGCGATAGCGGCATGACCCGCAAAGGAATTTCGCGCCGCAGCGCCGATGCGACCACCGGAAACATTAGCGACGACCTTCGCGGGAAATCTGCGCTACGCTCTCCTTAGGGAGAAACCGCCATGCCCCACACACGCGTCCGCGATCTCGACATGTATACCGAACGCACCGGTGAAGGCCCGCCGCTGCTCTTCATCTCCGGCTCCGGCGGCGACCTGCGCGTGCGCCCCGGCGCACAGGACGGCCCACTGAAGAAACATTTCGACTGTCTGTTCTACGACCAGCGCGGCCTCGGCCAGACGTCGAAACCCGACAAGCCCTACACCATGGCGGACTACGCCGACGACGCCGCCGCGCTGATGGACACGGTCGGCTGGAAGAGCGCCCGTGTGATCGGCGTCTCCTTCGGCGGCATGGTCGCGCAGGAATTCGTGCTCCGGCACCCAAAGAAAGTCGAACGCCTCGTCCTCGCCTGCACCTCGCCAGGTGGCAAAGGTGGAGCGTCGTATCCCTTCCACACCCTCGAACACATGGGCCGCGAGGAACGCGCGCGCTTTCTCATCCCGGTCAACGACACGCGCCGCGACGAAGCGTGGCAGAAAGCGAACGCGGACGAGTACGAGGGCTTCGTGAAAATGGGCTCGACCGATCAATTCGAGAACGAGCCCGGCCGCGCAATGGGCTACCACCGCCAGCTCGAGGCGCGCTCGCACCACGACACCTATGATCGCCTGCCGCAGATCGATTGCCCGGTGATGATCGCCGCCGGCAAATACGACGGCATTGCGCTGCCGCAGAGCCAGCACAACATGGCGAGCCGCATCAAAGGCGCGAAGCTCGAGTTCTTCGAAGGCGGTCACCTCTTCATGATCCAGGACCGCACCGCCTTCCCGGCGATGATCGAATTTCTGAAGGGTTAGACGCTCACACCTATTCATCTTCGTGACGCGGATTTCATCTGCGCTTGCCGGCTGTATGAAATCGCTACGCCTTGGTAACCGTCTCAACGCAATACTGCGTCTCCGCAGCAGGAAGTCGCGAGTTCCATAGCATTCGTTAGTGCGCGCCGCGTCGAACCGCACAACAGTCGCGCATGCGCAATTGCCCCACTTTTGCGCAACTGCCCATGGAGGCCGGACTGGATCCCTCTCGTCCGGCCTCCATTTTTTGTTTGGCTCCGTCAACGCGGCGCATCTGGCGGATCGCGGCCGATCATTGGCGGAGGCGGTAAAGTCTGCCATCACTGCATCCAGCAGTACGGCAATGGGGCTGTCGGATGCTCTACCTGATCGTCGCGCTCGTCGCGCTCGCACTCATCGGTTACGCGATCTTCCGCATCGGCCGCTGGCCTGCGCTGCTGGCCAGCATCGCCGTTCTCATACTCGGCGCGGCCGGCGGCATCTGGCACTACACGCAACGCCCGGAGCCGGTGGAGCAGCCGTGCGCGCTTCCAACATCGCCGGGCGCCCTCGGCGCGGTCTGCGGCTTCAAGAATCCCGAAGCCATCCAATACCTCGCATCGCGCGATCTGCTGCTGGTGACCGAAGAGGGCTTGGGCGGACGCATCCTGGCGCTCCGTCCGGGCGCAACAAAGCCGCGCGTGCTTTGGCCGACGACAGCGACGCCCACGGCGAAAGGCGATCCGCGCTGCCGTCCGCCGTCCAATCCCGCGAATATCTCAACACAAGGCCTGGCGATCCTAGATCGCGGAGCGAACGCGCCCGCGCGCATCGCCATCATCCTGCATCAACTGAATCACGGCGTGCTCAGCGATGCCGTACAGCTGTTCGACCTCGTCGGCACCGCCAATCCCGAACTCGCTTGGTCCGGCTGCATCCCCTATCCGCGCGAAGTGATCGGCAACGACCTCACGCTGCTCACCGACGGCTCGATCCTCGCGACGAACTACGCACCGAGCGGAACGCCGGCTGAGCTGGGCAAAGCGATCCTTCGCGGAGCGCTGGGCAACAACACCGGCGATGTCATGCGCTGGACACCGAAGCGCGGCTGGTCGCACATCCCCGGCACCGAAGGCGCCATCCCGAACGGCATCGCAGTCTCGCGCGATCAGAAAACATTCTACTTCTCCGACGCCAGCCATTGGCGGGTATCGATTGGTCAGGTGGACCCCACGTCCAAAGCACCGATCACCCACGTCGATGTCGGCGGAGCGCCAGACAATCTCTCGCTCTCACCAACCGGCACGGTACTCGCAACAGTGAACACCCTGCACGGCGACCTCCCGTTCCTCTGCAGCCTCGGCGGCCGCACCTGCCGCTCAGGCTGGGCGGTCTGGGAGATCGATCCCGCGACCCACAAAGCGCGAGAAGTCCTGGCCGACAACGGCCAGAAGCTGGCAACAGCAACAAGCGCCCTCGAACACGCAGGCAAACTCTACATCGGTTCGATGGCCGAAGACCGCGTGGGCGTGTACCGAACGCGATAGCGGCGATCCAATTTATTGAGGAAGAACAACCGCTTAGGGGTATCCGATTCCCACGTGCATATTCTTACGCTGTTTGTTCGAAAAATCCTGAACAAATCCCTTGACCGTGACGCTGCAACTGGTACAATCCGCCAATCTCCCGAATTGTATTCGAACGGCACCGCCCTCGCCTTGCGGGGCGATTGCGGTGCTATAGGCACGCGTATGACCAGAATCTTCGCAACCTCGCTCGCGACGCTGTTCGTCGCCATCGGGCCGGTGGAAGTCGCGGCGATGTTCCTCGCGCTGACCGCTGGCATGACGTCGGCGCACAAGCGCAAACTCGCGATCATCGCGGCCGTGACCGCGACGAGCGTGCTCGTGGCCTTCGCGCTCGGCGGCGTTCAGTTGCTCGCGCTGATCGGCGTCGGCTTGCCCGCGTTCCGCACGGCGGGCGGCGTGCTCCTACTGATGGTGGCGGCGGACCTGTTGCTCGCGCAGCACTCCGCCGTCTCCTCCATCACCAGCACGGAAGAACAGGAAGCGCGGCTGCAGCAGACGGACATCGCCGTCTTCCCGCTCGCGATCCCGCTCACCGCCGGTCCCGGCAGCATGACGGCCATTGTTCTCCTGATGGGCAAGGCCGACACCATTGCTGAAGACGCGATGGTCCTCGCGGCACTCGCGATCATGATCGCGGTGACAGTTGTGTCGATGCTCGCATCCGATCAGCTGATGAAGCTGCTGCGCCGCACCGGTGCCAACGTCGTCAGCCGCGTCTCCGGCATTCTGCTCGCCGCGCTGGCGATGCAATTCATCTTCGACGGCCTCAGCCAGAGCGGGCTGTTCCGCTAGACGGCGACCTGCGGCCCGGCTTGAACCGCACCGGCATCTTCTTCGGGCCTGAGATGAAGTTCGACGGCAGCCACTCGGGCTCCGCTGCAAGCTCCATCTTCTCCATGCGCGCGAGGACTTCGGTGATAATCGCATCGATCTCGATGCGTGCGATGTGCTGGCCGAGGCAGGCATGTGCGCCGGTGCCAAACGCGATGTGTTCGTTCGGCGTGCGCTTGAGATCGAGTGCATCGGGCCGCTCGAACTTGCGCGGATCGCGGTTGGCGGAGCCGAAATACATCACGACCTTGTCGCCTTCCTTGATCGTCTCGCCGTTCACCACGGTGTCCTTCCGGGCGGTGCGGCGCATGTAGATCACCGGTGTCGTGTAGCGCAGCAACTCCTCGCGCGCTGCATTGAGGCGTGACGCCGGATCGGCCTTCAACCAGGCGAGCTGCTCGGGATTGTCCATCATCGCAAGGAAGCCGGCCGAAAGCAGATTGCGCGTCGTGTCGCCGCCCGCATCCACCAACAACAGAAAGAACAGGAGAAACTCCATGTCCTCCAGCCGCCGCCCATCAACCTCCGCCGCCAGCAGCTTGCTCGCCAGATCGTCGCCCGGCCGCGCCCGCTTCTCGGCGATCACCTTCGAGCCGTATTCGAACATCTTCATCACCGCCTGCGTGCCCGCGCCCTCGGGCAGCGACTCCGGCGCCGAGTGGATGATCTCGGTCAGCTTGTAGAGCTCGCGCCCATCGGTGAGCGGCAATCCCATCAGTCCCGCAATCACAAACGACGGCATCTCGCCCGCGACCTCGTTCACGAAGTCGCACTCGCCGCGCTCGATCACATCGTTGACGATCTGGCGCGCCAGCTGGTTCATCCACGGCGTCTTGTCGGTGGCGCTGCCGACCGTGAACGCATCGCGGATCAGGCGGCGATAGGCGGTGTGCTGCGGCGGATCCATCATCAGCATCATCTTGTAGCCGCCGATGGTCGCCGGTGAGCCGGCCAGCGGATCCTGGATCATGATGGTCGGCTCGGACGAGAACGCCTGGAAATTGCGATCGACATCCCAGACGTCGGCATAGCGCGTGATCGCCCAGAAGCCCGGCCCGTTCGGCTCCTCATGCCAGAACACCGGCTTGTTCTCGCGCAACCATTCGTACTGCTCCAGCGGATGGCCGTGCGCAAAGGACTGTGTGCCGAGAAGATCGATCTGCATGGCGTTTCCCTGCGGTCTTGTTTGCCGAAGTGTAGCGTCAGGCCGTTAGCGCGGCGAGAGCGATGCTCTGGCGTTCAATGCCTCGCGATCAAACCCGGCCGCCTGTTTGTACCGCCCCGCAACGGCTTCCAGCTCTTCCGCAGGGATAACCTCATGAATATGTCCAAAGCCATTCGGCGCCCGCTCGTGCGCCGTCTGCATCACCTGCTCGGGGCCGTTGGCGCGGTTTATCAGGACCAGCTTCGTAGTCGGCGGGCGCCGCGTGTCCTCATAGGCGGCCAGCGCCGCATCGATGCCGCCGCGCGACAGCTCCAGCGCCAGATACCGCGCATCGAGGATCGCCTGCGACGCGCCGTTGGAGCCGATGGGATACATCGGATGCGCCGCATCGCCGAGCAAGGTCACGCGCCCGAAGGTCCAGCGTTCCACTGGATCGCGGTCCAGCATCGGATACTCATAGATGTGCGATGCGCCGGTGATGATCGCCGGCACGTCGAGCCAGCCGAAATGCCAATCGGCAAACGACGGCAGGAAGTCGGCGGTGTCGCCTTTGCGGTTCCAGTCACCCGCGCGCCACGCTTGCGCATTCGGGATCAACAGCTCTGCAATCCAGTTGACCAGCGAACGGCCACGCGCCGCCGCTTGCGGGCTGATCGGGTAGCAGACGAATTTGGTGTTCTGATGCCCCGCCATCACCATCGTAGCGCCGCCGAGATAGGGCGCGGCTTCCGTCTGGCCACGCCACAGCACGCGGTTGTTCCAGCGCGGCTCGCCTTCGCCCGGATAGAACTGCGCCCGCACCGCCGAGCGGATGCCGTCTGCCGCCACAACCAGGTCTGCGCGCTCGACAAACGCCACGCCAGAACGAGAGACAAAATGCGCCGTGCCGTCTTCCTCCACCCGCACAACTTCGCGGTCGAGATGGATGCGCGCATCGCCGATCCGCTCGCGCAGAGCCTCATACAGAAGCATCTGCAAGGCGCCGCGATGGATGGAGTATTGCGGCCAGCGGTAACCGGCGGCGAGGCCGCGCGGCTCGCTCCAGATCTCCTGCCCGAAGCGGTTGGCATACATCAGCCGCGCCGTCGGGATGGCGTTGGCGGCGATCCGCTCCGCCAGCCCCAGTTCGGTCAACTCGCGCACCGCGTGCGGCAGCAGGTTTATGCCGACGCCCAGCGGCCGGAGTTCCGGCACCGTCTCGTAGACATCGACATCGATCCCGGCGGCATGGAGGCTCAGCGCCGCGGCAACGCCGCCGATGCCCGCACCAATGACGATCACGCGCATGCGCCGCTCCCTGCCGCCATTCTAGGCAGATGTTTCCGCAAGGGCGCAACGGGTGCTCTGGCGCCCGCGCCGCCAGCCGATAAGATGGCAGCCAACAAAGAACAAAATGGTTGGGAGGCGTCCGTGATCCTCATCCTCACGTTGCGGAGTTAGCCATGTCTGCGCTCGGCATGGCTCCGGCCCAATTCATTTCCATAGGCAAGAACCTCTCGAACCATGCGGCGGCAAAGCCGAATGCGCCGGCGATCACCTGCGAGGGGCAAACGATCACCTATGGCGAGTTTCACAAGCGTACTAACCGCATGGCGCACGCGCTCATCGCGCGCGGCGTGAAGCAGGGTGATTTTGTCACCATCGCGCTGCCGAACTCCATCGCGTTCCTCGAAGCGGACTTCGCGATCTGGAAAGTGGGGGCGACGCCGCAGCCGGTGTCATGGCGCCTGCCCGAGCATGAGATCAACGCGATCATCGACCTGGCAAACTCGCCGCTGATCATCGGCAACAACAAGGCGATGACGGCCAACCGGCCGGTGGTTTCACCCGACGAACTGGCGGCGGGGAGCAGCGATGACAGCGATCTGCCCGACGCCATCGCCCCGTCGTACAAGGCGCCAACCTCCGGCGGCTCGACCGGCCGGCCGAAGCTGATCGTCGCCGGCACCCCCGGCGTGGTCGACACCACAGGCGGTGAACGCCAGCTGTGGCGCTTCAATGGCGACGACACAATCCTGATGCCGGGGCCGCTCTACCACAACGCGCCGTTCGGCTTCACCGCTGCGACGCTGCATGCCGGCGCGCATCTGATTCTGATGACAAAGTTCGATGCCGAAGAGACGTTGCGGCTGATCCCGCAGCACAAGGTGACGTGGCTCTATGTCGTGCCAACGATGATGAGCCGCATCTGGCGCGTCGAGGGTCGCGAGAATTACGACATGTCCTCGCTGCACACGATCTGGCACATGGCGGCGCCGTGTCCGCCGTGGCTGAAGGAAGAGTGGATCCACTGGCTCGGTGGCGAGAAGCTCCTCGAGCTCTATGGCGGCACCGAAGGCCAGACGATCACGGTGATCGACGGCAACGAATACCTTGCGCACAAGGGCTCGGTCGGAAAGCCGCTGGCGCTTGGCGAGATGAAGGCGTTTTCCGCCGACGGCAAGATGCTCGGCCCGCGCGAGACCGGCGAAATCTATCTCCGCCGCGATCCCTCGCTGCCGCCGTCTTATCGCTACGTCGGCGCAACGGCGCGAACACTGCCCGGCGGATGGGAGAGCCTTGGCGATATCGGCTGGTTCGATGAGGAGGGCTATCTCTACCTCGCCGACCGCCGGACCGACATGATCCTCGTTGGCGGCTCGAATGTGTATCCGGCGGAGATCGAGGCGGCGCTGGACGAGCATCCTCTGGTGTCATCAAGCGCGGTGATCGGCCTTCCGGACGAAGACATCGGCAACAAGCTGCACGCGATCATCCACGCGCGTCCCGGCCTCAATGTCGACGACCTGCACAAGCATCTCGCCGACCGGCTCGTGACCTACAAACGACCGCGCACCTTCGAGCTGGTGGACCAGCCGGTGCGCGACGACGCCGGCAAGGTGCGCCGCACCGCGCTGCGCGACGAACGTATTGCGAAACTGAAAGAACAGCAGAAAACATGAGTGCACAGGGTATGGCCGCCGCCGGCGTTCCGCCGGAAGAATTGATCTCCATCGGAGCGCGGCTGGCACGCGAAGTGACGCGTCAGCCGAACAACGTCGCGATGGTATTTGAAGACAAGAGCATCACATGGAAGCAGCTTCACCTCCGCACCAACCGCATCGCACGCGGGCTGGAAGCGAAGGGTGTGAAGCTCGGCGACTTCGTCACCATCGCGCTGCCGAATTCCATCGACTTCGTGGAGGCCTGCTACGGCTGCTGGAAGGTCGGCGCGATTCCGCAGCCGGTTTCCAATCGTCTGCCGCTGGCCGAACTCCAGGCGATCGTCGAACTCGCCAACCCGCCGGTGGTGGTGAACAACGTGCCGCTCGACTGCGGCAAGCCGGTGGTCTCGATCGACGACCTGCTGGCGCTGTCAAAAGACGAAAGCGATCTTGATGATCGCATCTCCCCGTCGTGGAAAGCACCGACATCGGGCGGCTCGACCGGCCGCCCGAAGCTTATCGTCTCCGGTCAGCCCGGCGTCGCGAGCGGCCTGGCGGCACAGTTCTGGCGCATCGCGCCCGACGATGTCTGCATCGTGCCCGGGCCGATGTATCACAACGGCCCGTTCCTCACGGCGTTCGGCGCACTGCAAGTAGGCGCGCGGCTCGTGCTGATGCGCAAGTTCGATGCCGAAGGTGTGCTGCGCGAGATCGCCAAGCACAAGGGCACCTGGGTGTACCTCGTGCCGACGATGATGGGCCGCATCTGGCGCCTGCCGGAGGACGTGCGTGCGAAATACGACGTGTCGTCGTTGCGCACCGTCTGGCACCTCGCCGCGCCCTGCCCCGCCTGGCTGAAGGACGAATGGATCAACTGGCTCGGCGCCGAGGTGATCTGGGAATTGTACGGCGGCACCGAAGGCCTCGCCTCCACCGTGATCTCAGGCACCGAATGGGTCGCGCATCGCGGCTCGGTCGGTAAAGTCGCGCTTGGCGGTATCATGAAGGCGTTCGGGCCGGACGGAAACGAACTCCCGATCGGCGAGACCGGCGAGATCTACATGAAGCGCGCCGAAGGCATGCCGGCGACCTATCGCTATGTCGGCGCCACGGCCCGCGTGCTGCCCGGCGGATGGGAGTCCATCGGCGACATCGGCTATTTCGACAACGATGGCTATCTCTATCTCGCGGACCGCCGCACCGACATGATCCTGGTCGGGGGCGCCAACGTCTATCCGGCGGAGATCGAAGCCGCACTCGAAGAACATCCGCTGGTGCAGTCGAGCGCCGTGATCGGTCTTCCCGACGACGATCTCGGCAACAAGGTGCACGCCATCGTGCAACCACGCACCGGTCTCACCATCGAAGACCTCGAGAAACACCTCGCGGAAAAACTCGTCATCTACAAGCGCCCGCGCACCTACGAGTTCGTGACGGAGAACGTCCGCGACGACGCCGGCAAGGTCCGCCGCACAGCTCTGCGCGACGAGCGCATCGCGAAACAGAAACAGACAGGTTGACTGGACCGAGGAGATGGCACTGACTGATCTTCAAATAGGTGCAGTCTGTGGTGCGATTGCTCTGCCTTGGTTGATTTGGAATACCGTTGCAGCTTGGTGGAAAGGCCTCGTCGTTTGGACTGACGACGGGGGTAAAGTCACTAGTCAGGCTTCTCGGGCAACCCAGCCCGTAAAATTCTGGCTCGGCATAACATTCAATTTCGCCCTCATCATCGCGTTCCTGGTGATGATCGGCTTGGCGTTATCTAACCACGCAGGATGAAGAGGAATGTCATGGCCACGCTGAAACGCCCCGATGGTGTGAACCTCTACTACGAGACGCACGGCGAAGGGCCGGTGATCCTGCTGACCCACGGCTACTCGGCGACGTCGCAGATGTGGCGCGGGCAGATCGCGCCGCTGACGAAGAAGAACAAGCTCGTGATCTGGGACATGCGCGGCCACGGCCAGAGCGACTCGCCGGAAGACCAGTCGCTCTACAGCGAAGAAGCCACCGTCGAAGACATGGCGGCGCTGCTCGACACCGTGGGCGCGAAGCAGGCGATCGTCGGCGGCCTTTCGCTCGGCGGCTACATGTCGCTCGCCTTCAACGCCACCCATCCGGATCGCGTGAAGGCGCTCCTCATCATCGACACCGGCCCCGGCTACAAGAAGGACGAGCCGCGCGAAGGTTGGAACGTCAACGCCCGGCGCACAGCGGACAATTTCGAAAAGAACGGCCTCAAGTCGCTGCAATCCGGCAGCGCCGAACGCGCCACCGCCGCGCACAAGGACCATATGGGCCTCGCCCGTGCCGGCCGCGGAATGCTGACGCAGAAGAACGCCCGCGTGATCAACTCGCTGCCCGAGATCAAGGCGCCGTCCATCGTCGTGGTCGGCGAGAAGGACACGCCGTTCCTCGCCGCCAGCGACTACATGGCCGCGAAGATCCCGAATGCCTCGAAGGCCGTCATCCCGAACGCGGGGCACGCGGCCAACATCGACAACCCCGCCGACTTCAACAAAGCCATCACCGATTTCCTTAGCGGCCTCGCCGCCTAACCCCAAGGAGCAACATCATGGCCAACAAGATCGCTAACGACGAACGCATCGACCCGCGTATCCGCGCCCTGTTTGGTGCGATGGACATTCCGACCGGCGGCAACGCGAAGGACCGCGCGCAGGTTCTGGCCGATGCCAAGGAGATGCAGGAGAAGATGGGCCCGATCGCGGCGCTGTTCGACGCATTCGATACCGAAGAGGTCGCGCCGTCGAAGGGCCTGAAGGTCGAGGTGCTGGAGTTCCGCAGTGATCCCGACGGCAACACCATCAAGATCCGCTACATCCGTCCGGACAACAACGAGAAGCTGCCGTGCATCTACTACATCCACGGCGGTGGCATGGCGCAGATGTCGTGCTTCGACGGCAACTACCGCTCGTGGGGGAAAATTCTCGCGGCCAACGGCGTTGCCGTCGCGATGGTCGACTTCCGCAATTGCGTGACGCCATCCTCGGCGCCGGAAGTCGTCGCGTTTCCCGGCGGCCTCAACGACTGCGTCTCCGGTGTGCGCTGGGTGCACGAGAATGCGCGCAAGCTGAACATCGATCCCGATCGCATCATCATCGCGGGCGAAAGCGGCGGCGGTAACCTGACGCTCGCTACCGGCCTCAAGCTGCTGAAGGACGGCGACATCGGCATCGTGAAGGGACTCTATGCCCTCTGCCCCTACATCGCGGGCTACTGGCCGCATCCGGGCAGCGCCTCGTCCGTCGACAACAACGGCATCCTGCTCGATCTGCACAACAACCGCGGCGCGATGGGTTACGGCATCGAGGCATTCAACGCGAAGAACCCGCTGGCCTGGCCGGGCTTCGCAACCGAAGCCGACGTGAAGGGCTTGCCGCCGACGATCATCAGCGTCAACGAGCTCGACCCGCTGCGCGACGAAGGTGTGAACTTCTATCGGTTGCTGCTGAAGGCCGGCGTGACGACGCGCTGCCGCCAGGTGATGGGCACGGTGCACGGCACGGAAATCTTCCCTGCCGCCTGCCCCGACATCAGCCGCGACACCGCCGCCGACATCGCTCATTTCCTCAAGAGCTAGGCTGCAAAAACAAGAAGGGCCGCCCCGGGTGGGACGGCCCTTCCATTGTCTGCCGCGGTGCGTCAGACGATTCTTGCGTCCGCTGTCAGCGGGCGACCTCGAAGAACGAGATCCAGCTCACCGACATCGACGACCGCGGATGAAGACAATGAGACACTGGATCACCTCCTTTCGTAAATTGTTGCGACGCACCGAAGATAGGGTGCTCCGGAGCTTTCGACAAGCGGCTTGACGGCAACACTCCGGCGCGCGTTAACAATTGCCATGGATGACACCGGCAACCCCCACGGCCCCTTCTTCCTGCGCTTCAATGCGCCGGACGAGACGGCTATGCCGCGCGAAATCGAGAAGGCGAGTGCCGATCTTGCGCTAGCCCGGGAAGCCGGACACCGGCCGCGCCAGCTCAAAATCGCGAGCGTCCTCGGCGGCATGTTGACCACCATGCGGCAGGAGACGGCCGCTGTCGCGTTGCTGGAATGGGCGCTGCCGCTCGCCTATGAACTCGGCGACAAGAAAGAGGAGGCGGGCGTGCTAATGAACCTCGCCACCGCCAAGCAGTACCTTGGCCAGCGCGACGACGCGCAGATCTTGTTTCAACAGGCGTTCGAAATGGCGCAGGACCTCAGCGAGCGGGAGTTGCAGGCGTTCATTCTGCACCACCGCGGGCGCTGTTACGCCGAGCAGGGCAAGACCGGGGAGGCGCGCCTTTGCTTCGAGCGCGCATTCCAGATCCGGACACAACTCGGGAGCGACCGCGCCGCCAATTCTCAAAAGGCCCTCGAAGCGCTCGAGAACTTCTGAGCCGGGCAGCGGTTCAAATCCGCCGAACAGCCGCTAGTATGTCAGCCGGGAAAACTGGGAGGATTTCATGGGACGCGTTCAAGGGAAAGTCGCGCTGGTGACCGGTGGCGCGAGCGGTATCGGGCGCGGCGCGGCGCTGCTGCTGGGCAAGGAAGGCGCGATCGTCGTCGTCACCGACATTCAGGACGATGCCGGCAAGGACACCGCCGCTGCGATCAAGCGCGCCGGCAGCGATGCCATCTATCTGCATCACGACGTCACCAGCGAAGACCAATGGGTGAAGGTGATCGGCGAGACCAAGAGCCGCTTCGGCCGCCTCGACATCCTCGTCAACAATGCCGGCATCGCAATCACCGGACCGATCGTCGACATGACGCTGGAGAACTGGCGCAGGCAGCAGGCGATCAATCTCGACGGCGTGTTCCTCGGCACCAAGCACAGCATCCCGCTGATGACGGCGAGCGGCGGCGGTTCGATCGTCAACATTTCCTCCGTCGCCGGCCTCAAGGGTTCGGCGAACCTTGCCGGGTACTGCGCGACCAAGGGCGGCGTTCGTCTCTTCACCAAGGCGACGGCCATGGAATGCACCAACGCCAACAACAACATCCGCGTGAACTCCATCCACCCGGGCCTGATCGAAACGCCGATCTGGAATTCGATCATTGTGCCGGGCAGCCCGGCCGGTGCCAACGCACCGAACCTCGACGAACTGTCGAAAGGTGCGGTGCCGATGGGCGTGAAGGGCGTGCCGCATGACATCGCAGAAGGTGTGCTGTTCCTGGCGAGCGATGCCTCGCGCTACATGACGGGCTCCGAACTCGTCATCGACGGCGGGTTGATGACGAAATGAGCACGGCCGCACCCAGCTACGTCAGCGGCACATCGAAGGTGCCGCTGATCGGTGAAACGATCGGCGCGGCGCTGGAGCGCGCAGCGCGCGAACACGGCAACCGAACCGCCATCGTCTCGCGGCATCAGAACGTGCGCATGACCTATGCCGAACTGAACGAGAAGGCGGATGCGCTGGCGAGTGGCTTTCTCGGCCTCGGCCTCAAGCCCGGCGATCGCATCGGCATGTGGGGCGCGACCTGTTGGGAATGGACGGTGACACAGTTCGCCGCCGCGAAGATCGGCCTGATCCTCGTTACCGTGAATACCGCCTATCGCAAGGCGGAACTGGAATATGCGCTGAACAAGGTCGGCTGCAAATCCATCGTGCTGATGGCCGGGCACCGTGGCGCCGACTATGCGGGCATGCTGGAAGAACTGAGCAACGAGAAGAAGCTGCCGCATCTGGCGCACGCGATCCTGATAGGCCCGGCGCGTGAGCGGTTCTTCCGCTTCGATTCCATCCTCAAAGGCTCGCCGGGACATGCGAGCCTAGTGAAGGAGATCGGCGACACGCTGCAGTTCGACGATGCGATCAACATTCAGTTCACCAGCGGCACCACGGGTTTTCCGAAAGGCGCGACGCTCACCCATCACAATATCCTCAACAACGGATATTTCGTGGGCGAGCAGATCGGCCTGACGCCAGACGACAAGCTGTGCGCGCCGGTGCCGCTCTATCACTGTTTTGGCATGGTCATGGCCAATCTCGGCTGCCTGACCCATGGCGCGACGATGGTTTATCCATCGGAAGGATTCGAGCCCCTTGCCGTGTTGCAGGCTGTTCAGGAAGAGAAATGCACCGCCCTCTTCGGCGTACCGACGATGTTCATTGCTGAGCTCGCTCATGCCGACTTCAAGAAGTACAACCTCTCGTCGCTGCGCACGGGAATTATGGCCGGATCGCCCTGCCCCATCGAGGTGATGAAGCGCGTGGTCGACGAGATGCACATGCGCGAGGTCACCATCGCCTACGGCATGACCGAGACCAGCCCCGTGAGTTTCCAGTCCGGCACCACCGACTCGCTGGAGCGGCGCGTCTCGACCGTCGGTCGCATCATGCCGCACGTTGAATGCAAGATTGTCGATGCCGACAACCGCATCGTGCCGCGCGGCACGCCCGGCGAACTCTGCACCCGTGGCTATTCCGTGATGCTCGGCTATTGGGACGATGATGAGAAGACCGCCGACGCGATCGACGAAGCCGGCTGGATGCACACCGGCGATACCGCGACGATCGATACCGAGGGCTTCGCCAATATCGTCGGGCGCATCAAGGACATGGTTATCCGCGGCGGCGAGAACCTCTATCCGCGCGAGATCGAGGAGTATCTCTACCGCCATCCCAAGGTGCAGGACGTACAGGTGGTGGGCGTGCCGGACGACAAGTATGGCGAAGAACTCTGCGCCTGGATCATCCTGAAGCCCGGAGAGCAGGCGACGGACGAGGACATGCGTGCGTTCTGCAAGGACCAGATCGCGCGGCACAAGATCCCGCGCTACATTCGCTTCGTCGACGGCTTTCCGATGACGGTCACCGGCAAGGTGCAGAAGTTCATCATGCGCGATACGATGATCAAAGAACTTGGGCTGAAGATCGCCAAGACGGCGTAGCACATTCAGGAGGGGCGAATGTTGAAGACACGAGGCATTGTGATTGCGGCGGCGCTGCTGTTGGCAGCACCGGCGTTGGCGGAGCACGGCAAGGTCGGCGCCTGGCATCTCGATACGCAGACCAAGGCGGCAGATCCGCATGGGGTGTTTCCGAGCATGCCGTCTATGCAGGTCCTCGCGATCAAGGACGCGTTCCGTAAGCGGACCAGCACCGACTACTGCATGGACGCCATGGCCGTTGCCGCAGATGTCGTTGTGGTGCCGGGCTGCACAGTCGGGCCAACAACTGTGTCCGGGCAGAGCATGAGCGCCAGCTACAGCTGCGTCGGCAAGAATGCGGGCTATGGTCAGATGACCGTCACCTATGACAGTGCCGAGCATTACACCGGCGTGTCGAATTACACGCCGAAGGCCGGGTTGGGGCTGGACGCGCAGACCACTTACGAAGGCAAGTGGACGGGCGAGACCTGCAAGGCGCCGTAGAAATCTACGCCGTCTTGTCGGGCACGAATTTCAGCGCGACACCGTCCATGCAGTAGCGCAGACCGGTAGGCTGCGGGCCGTCGTTGAAGACATGACCGAGGTGACCGCCGCAGCGGCGGCAATGCACTTCGGTGCGCGTCATGACCCAGGAGCTGTCCGTCTTCGTCGCAACCGCGTTCGGCAGCGGCTTCCAGAAGCTCGGCCAGCCGGTGCCGCTGTGATACTTCGTGGCGGATGAGAAGAGCGGGAGATTGCAGCCGGCGCAGTCGTACACGCCTTTGCGCATCTCGTCATTGAGCGGGCTGGAGCCGGCGCGCTCGGTGCCCTCGTGGCGCATCACCTGATACGCCTCGGGCGAAAGGAGCTTCTGCCACTCGGCATCGCTGTGGGTCACTTCGTATCCACCGGCGAACGCAGCGCTGCCGAAGCAGAGTGCGCCAGCGCCGGCAGCGGCGGTCGTGACGGAATTCAGCAGGAAAGAACGGCGGGTGTTCATCGGCATTTCCTTCAATTCATCGCGGTGATCATCACCGGCGTGTCGCGATAGAGCGACGGAAACATCTTCTTGAAGTTCTCAATCTTGGGCAGATCGTTGTAGACGATATACGGCTGATCGGGATGATGGATCAGATAGTCCTGATGATAGCCCTCGGCCTTGTAGAAGCCGCGGAGCTTTTCGACCTTGGTCACAATCGGTGCGGCATAAGCGTGCGCCTTGTTGAGCTGATCGACATAGGCGCGGGCGATCTTCTCCTGCGTCGGAGAAGCGAAGAAAATCTCCGAGCGATAGCTCGGGCCGCTGTCGGGTCCCTGGCGGTTCAGTTGCGTCGGATCGTGCGCCACCGAGAAATAGATCTGCAGCAGCTTGCCGTAGGAGACCTGCGCCGGGTCGAAGGTGATCTGCACCGACTCGGCGTGGCCGGTGGTTTCGGTGCCGACCATTTCGTAGCGCGCCGTCGTCGAGTCACCGCCGGAATAGCCGGCAACGACTTTCGTCACGCCCTTCACGTGTTCGAAGAGACCCTGCTGGCCCCAGAAACAGCCGCCGGCGAGCACTGCGGTCTGCGTTCCGGTTTGCGCCGGATCGAATGCGGGGGCAGCGACGACGCGGGGGCTTTCGTCGGCGCACGCCGCGCCGGTGAGCGAAAGCGCTATCGCAACCGAGGTGAGAAAAGGCTTCAGGCGAAGGGTCATTGCAGGCTCCAATCCGGCAGTACCCACATTACGCCGCCGCTGCGAAAGTTGTTACGCCGGAACGGTGTAAGCCGATCACTCCGCCGCGCAATGATCTGTCCGCATGCCCCTCATTCCTGCCATGTTTCGCCCGCCACAATGATAGGATCGAAGCAGTCGTCCGGACGCTCAGAGGGAGGGGCCGATGACGCCGATCAAGCGAAGACGGTTTCTGGCATTGGGCGGCACGATACTGGCGCTCCCGCACCTCGCGCGCGGCGCCAACGCCCCACCGACAGGAACCAAAATCAATCCGTTCCCGTCGCAAGCCCCAGTCACGCCGCCGGCATCCGATGAAAGCATCACGGGAGATCTCGACTTTCAGAACCGCCTGACGCTCAACGCCTCGATCGACGGAAACGGACCCTACAAGTTCGTGGTCGATACCGGATCGGACCGTTCGGTGATCTCGGCCGAGCTTGCGGCGAAGCTCGGACTGTTGAATAGCGAAGACGTGATCGTCCAGGGCATCAGCCGTTCGCTTTCGGTGCAGACGGTCACGGTGCGGAACATCGTCTTCGGCTCCATCATCATCAACGCATTGCGCATGCCGGTGCTGCCGCGCCGCTGGCTCGGCGCGGACGGTTATCTCGGAATCGATGCCGTCGATGGGCGGCGCGTGACGTTCGACTTCCAGAACAATCGGATCGTGGTCGCGCAGTCGGCAACGCCGGTGCGTTGGACGGTCAACCGCAGCGACGAGATCATCGTGCGCGTCAGCGGCACCAGCGGGCGGCTCAAAGCCACCGATTGTTCGGTCGACCGCGTCCCCGTGGTCGCCTTTGTCGATTCCGGCGCGGAATACTCCATTGGCAATACTGCGCTGTTCAACGAACTTGCCAAGGGCGGAGCCGCATATGTCCGCGACGTCGCAGTGCCCGTGCTCGGAGCCACTGGCGGACAGACGTTCGGACGGCTGACCTATGTTTCGGATATCCGCGTCGGGCCGATGAACTACGCCCATAGCGATCTGATCATCGCCGATCTGGAAGTGTTCGATGTGTGGGGCCTTTCGCAACGGCCGGCCATCTTCCTCGGCATGAACTTCCTGCAGAACATGGCCGCGTTCACGATCGACTACGCGCGCAAGGAGTTGCGGTTCAAGCTTGGCGCGCTGGAGCGGCTGGCGAGCAGGGTTTAGGCTTTCATGCTTCGGGGCTCGCTCGGCTCGCACCTCAGCATGACGAAAGCTGTGCCTGTAATAAGCAAAGGTCTCGTCATGCTGAGAGGCCGAGCGCGGTAGCGCGAGCCCCGAAGCACATAACTGCAGTGCAACTTCCAGCGGCAATTTGAGGAACGCCTGCCACAGCGGCTCCATCTTTTTCGCGTGCGCGAGTTGTGCCGGCGTCATCGGGCGGCCATCGAAGCCGAAGCGGATCGTCATGGTGCGCACTGAACAGCGGCCGTCCTTGATGTGAGTGATGGTGTAGTGGGCGGTGTTGCGGCACTGGCCGAAGAGGCGGCGCGCGGCGTGGATGATCCTGAGCTTCGCGATCAGGGCGTCGGTCTGGCGGACCAGGTCGCGGTAGAAGCGCTGGCGGGCGAGGCATTCGGCGGAGTAACCGCCGTGTTTGAGGGCGTTTCGGTTGCCTTTGGGCGCCCCGCCGCGCGGCTTTTGGTAGGAGCGCTCGTTGATTTCATTGGGAGAACGCCCCGAGGTTGTTCCCCGCTTCTCAGGCGGTGGGGGGAGGGGGTTCGTCCTTCGCTGCTGCGGAGCTTTGAAGGACGGGCTCTCTCCAGTCCGGCCGCGTGCCAATGCAGACGCGCGGGACACGCCCGAACGGTTTGCGGATTGGATGTGGGTTTTGAGGACAGACAGAGAATGGGGCTCCAAAACGGATTAATCGAGCATTCTATGCCAACTAGAACATATCTGCAATATGTTTTTCTTATGTTCTTACAATACTCTCGAGGGCCCGTGCAACGGAAACGTAACCTACTGAATTCCTTGAGAAATCCGGCAGGGGCAGAGTCCGGCCGATGGAAAGGAACCTCGCCCTTCGTGGGGACGGATCAGGCTAGGGTTTGGATCAGGCTAAGGTTTGGATTAGCTGTCCCCCAATTTCTAGACTGATGCCGGAACCGGCATAGGGGGGCAGCGTGAAATTCTCCTATATGTGCATCTCAGGTTACGACGGCCCGGTCGCGGCGAGCGGCTGGCCGATGCCGTCCTCAAGTTGCGATCGCGAGACGGCGCGGCGCAGCCTGCTCGGCGCGCTGAACAACGCGAAGATCGCGGAAGCGTCGGGCTTCGACTGGGTCAGTGTCTCGGAGCATCACTATGGGCCGATTGCGCTCACGCCCAATCCGATCGTGATGGCCGGCGCACTGAGTCAGGCCACCTCGCGCGCCAGGATCGCGGTGCTGGGACCGATCCTGCCGCTCAACAATCCCGTGCGCGTCGCCGAAGAACTGGCGATGGTCGATTGCCTCTCGGGCGGACGCACCGTCGTGCTCTTCCTGCGCGGCACGCCGAACGAACAGATCACTTACCAGAACGTCGTCGAACGCTCGCGCAGCATGACGCAGGAAGGCATCGACCTGATCCTCAAGATCTGGACCACACCGGACGCGATGAAATGGCATGGCAAGGAATATCAGTTCGATCACATCTCCGCCTGGCCGCGGCCATTACAGGAGCCGCATCCGGTGGTGTTCGGCTCCGGCAACAGCGAGGAATCCATCGCCTTCGCGGCTGCGCGAAAGCTCTCCATCGCAATGTCGTTTGCGCCGCTGGAAGTCGTGAAGAAATGGGTGGCACTGTACGGCGCCGAGGCGGACAAGCATGGCTGGAAGCCGACGGCGGACAATGTCCTCTACCGCCATATCGCTCATCTCGGCGAAAGCGATGCACTGGCTAGGGAACAGTATGACGCCGCTGTGGCGACGCGTGCCGGCGAGACGGCGCGGCTGCGCGATCAGGGCAAGGACATGGGCGGGCCGGCGGCGCATGGCAATGCCATGTTCAAGCCGTTCCTGTTCGGCGGGCCCGAGACGGTGAAGGCACAGATCGCGGCGGTGCGCGAGGCAGGCGTCGGCATTCTCGACATCGCATTCGGCATACCGGGCACCGACAATCAGGGGCGCGCCATCGAACTCTTCGGCAAGACTGTTCTGCCGAAGGTTGCTTTGCTTTGAAACCCACAAACCAACTCAACCGTTATGCCGGTCGGTCGACCACTTACGCGAATACATCGGTGGAGTTGAGTTGAGGTCCGCCGTAGCTCCAGCGAAGGCGGAAGCGCAGCAGAGACCGGACCAGCCATCCATAATCTCCATTCGGCAATACGAGATACGCTCATTTGCCTATGCTTGACACACAGGGCAATGGGTAGCCGGTACGCCCTCCGCTGCGCTCCGGCTGGCCAGCCATGACGATCATCTCTGGTGGTGATCAGTTCTTGCTCTGATCGACCAGCTTGTTCTTGGCGATCCACGGCATCATGGCGCGAAGTTTGGCGCCGACGTCCTCGATGGGGTGAGCGGCGTTGTTGGCGCGGGTGGCTTTGAAGCTCGCCTGGCCGGCCTTGTTCTCCAGCACCCAATCGCGGGCGAATTTGCCTTGCTGGATGTCCTTCAGCACACGGCGCATCTCGGCCTTCGTCTCGGGCGTCACGATGCGCGGGCCGGTGACGTATTCGCCGTATTCGGCGGTGTTGGAGATCGAGTAGTTCATGTTCGCGATGCCGCCCTCATAGATGAGGTCGACGATCAGCTTCACCTCGTGCAGGCATTCGAAATACGCCATCTCCGGCGCGTAGCCGGCTTCGACCAGCGTTTCGAAGCCGCCGCGGATGAGTTCGACGAGACCGCCGCAGAGCACGACCTGCTCGCCGAAGAGATCGGTTTCGCATTCCTCACGGAACGTCGTCTCGATGATGCCGGCGCGGCCGCCGCCGATCGCGCTGGCGTAGGCAAGGCCGAGATCGTGCGCGTTGCCGCTCGCATCCTGATGGATGGCGATGAGGCATGGCACGCCGCCGCCGCGCTGATACTCGCTGCGCACGGTGTGGCCGGGGCCCTTCGGCGCGACCATCAGCACGTCGAGATCCTTGCGCGCCTCGATCAGCTTGAAGTGGACGTTGAAGCCGTGCGCGAAGAGCAGCGCGGCGCCCTGCTTCATGTTTTTGGCGAGATCATCCTTGTAGATGTCGGCCTGCAGCTCGTCGGGCGTCACCATCATCATGACGTCGGCCCATTTGGCAGCGTCGGCGACGGACTTCACCTCGAAGCCGGCCTTCTTCGCCTTGTCGGCGGAGGCACCAGGCCGCGCGGCAATGCAGACATCCTTCACACCGCTGTCACGCATGTTGAGCGCGTGGGCATGACCCTGCGAGCCGAAGCCGATGACGGCGACCTTCTTGTTCTTGATGAAGTTCAGATCGGCATCCCGATCGTAGTAGACGCGCATGGCTTAGCCTTTCAGAATTTCGGAACGAGCACCGCATTTTCGGAATGCACAGGATGACGGATGCCCCGATGTATACGGCAAAAGAGACATCGGCCGATAGGAACGCGAACGCCGCACCAGACAACGAAACACGCAACATTTGGCGATGTTGGTCATGCCCTATGGTCCCGGAAATTCGCCGAGGCTTTTATCGGCATGCGCTGTCACCATCGAAATGAGGACGGTCGCTAGCTTGTTAAGAGACTCCTGACGGGGATCAGGCTCATCCCCGCAGGCGAGCGAAAACCACTTGTAGCGTGTCGCATTCGCCAATTCGACGACCATATCTGTCCCGTCGATGCAGCCGCCCTTCCGCGTGTTGACGCTTGCGGAAGAGAATGCAGCTTCCATATCGAGAGTCTGGACGATCTGAGCTGCTTCTGCAGGTGTAAGAGGATACGTCTTCACATACTGCTGCGCTTCACCGTGCTTGCCATTGACCTCCGTCTTGACAGTCAACCACCCCGCCGCCGATCCATCAAGTTCTGCTCTGACAACACTCCATGTCGAAAATGACGGTACGAAGGTGTAACGGATCGCGAGCGTTGTCTTTCCGATGTGCGTAATCGGCGACACGCTTTCGTGGTATTCCTTATACGCATCACAGGCGAGGAATTGCACCCCGGTCTCGTCGTGGTGTGAACAGAGAAGATTGGCAGGCCGTGCGGATATGGGCTTTGGGTCGGCAAGCACATCGGAGTGTGCCAGAGATGGCCCCACTCCATTCAGAAGAACTACAACGATCGCAGCTGCCCCCCACCCGGAAATGCTTCGCATTTCCGACCTCCCCACGAGGGGGAGATGAGATGTGTGGGCTGGCTTCATTTCTACATTGCCTCAGGGCCACGGCTGATTGCCGCAACGCCGGTTCTCGATACGTCAACCAGACCGAGCGGGCGCATCAGTTCGATGAACTGATCGATCTTCGATGGGGCGCCGGTGAGTTCGAAGACGAAGCTGGTGTGCGTCGTGTCGACAATGTGGGCGCGGAAGATTTCGCTCATGCGCATGGCCTCGACGCGCTTGTCGCCGCTGCCGGCAACCTTCACCAGCGCAAGCTCGCGCTCAACGCCGGGGGCCGATGTCGTCCAGTTCTGCACCCGGTGCACGGCGACGAGGCGGGCGAGCTGAGCCTCGATCTGCTCGATCACTTCCGGCGTGCCGGAGGTCACGATGGTGACGCGGCTGGTGCGCGCGGTGTGAT
>JADMIO011204605.1_pt1 | contig 85255 bp, 83 predicted proteins | sample 8958161 | NCBI WGS metagenome assembly JADMIO01 (sample SAMN16585339, study PRJNA669376) | soil metagenome | isolation source: Crop rotation soil | place: USA: Cullars Rotation, Alabama | collected 2011 | reverse complement strand
CCGCGACTTCAAGTCACGTGAATTCCAAGCTTCGGATCCCACTGTGCTGGAAAGATTCGAATACCGATACATCTAAAGTGACATTAAGCGATGAAGAATGGCAAAAAATTCTGCCCAAGGATGTTTATAATATTGCCCGTCAAAAGGGAACAGAGCGGCCGTGGAGCAGTAAGTTTGAAAATTTTTCTGAAATAGGTACCTATTATTGCGCGGTTTGTGGCAACCCTCTCTTTAAAAGCGACACGAAGTTTGAAAGTGGCTGCGGCTGGCCAAGCTTCTATGAACCCATCGGGAAGGGAAACATTATTTACACGCCGGATAATAGTCACGGTATGCGACGTACTGAGGTGATGTGCGGCCGGTGTAAGTCGCATTTGGGTCACGTATTTGACGATGGTCCGCCCCCAACAGGTCTTCGGTATTGTATCAATGGAGTAGTACTCGATTTTGCCAAAGCGCAGGAAGCGGAAAAAAAATATAATGAAAAGGACACAAGCGACAAGACACACGAGTAGGAGAAACATTATTTTTTTGATTACTTAGTGCCACTTCCTGCTTTGTCTGCCTGAACATTTTGTAAGCCGATCTTTGCATTTATACTTTTAACTCTCCCTTTATGTAAAAGCACGGCATATATTTTAATAAGTGAACCAGGATAAATACATTTACCGCCCCAAAAATTCTTATATGAAGATCTTTATAAAACCGTTGTGGAGTCTTGTTTTCCTTCTTGCTTTTTTTTCCGTAAATCTTTGTGCCCAGTTCAACTTAAACCAGCCCATTCCTGTGGACCCGGCGGTAAAAGTGGGCAAGCTATCAAACGGTCTTACCTACTATATTCAAAAAAATGTGAAGCCCGAAAAGAAAATGGAGCTGCGACTGGTGGTGAATACAGGTTCTATCCTGGAGGATCCTGACCAGCGGGGATTAGCCCATTTTATGGAGCACATGAATTTTAATGGTTCAAAGCATTTCCCAAAAAATGAACTGGTTGATTATTTGCAGGAAGTGGGAGTGAAATTTGGCGCTGACCTAAATGCGTATACCGGCTTTGATGAAACGGTTTATATTCTGCCCATTTCGAGTGATAATCCTAAAATCGTTGAACAAGGTTTTACTGTTTTGGAAGATTGGGCTTTTAATAATTTATTAGATAAGACAGAGATTGATAAAGAAAGAGGAGTAGTATTGGAAGAATCGCGCCTTAGTAAGGGTGCACAGGAAAGAATGCTTCGCCAGTATTTTCCAAAGCTTTTCAACGGGTCCCGGTATGCGGAACGTTTGCCGATCGGGAAAGATTCGATTTTAAAAACATTCAAGCCGGCAACGCTGGAACGTTTCTATCGCCAATGGTACCGTCCTGATCTGATGGCCGTGATAGTTGTAGGAGACATTGATCCTGCTGAAGCAGAAAAAAAGATCAGGCAACATTTCGGCGGGTTCAAAAATCCGCCAAATGAAAAACCCAGGTCCGCTATCACGCCGATAGCCACAAGAACAAAGGCAGATGCCCTTGTGGTTACTGATGACGAAGCCACCAACTCCATCCTGGAAGTATTTAACTATATCACACCCGCAAAAAAAATAAAGACCTGGGCAGACTATCGTGAAGCGGTAAAGAAAGAACTTGTCAATTCGCTTATCAATGAACGCCTGAATGAGCTAACGCAAAAAGAGGATCCACCTTTTACTTATGGTTATACAGGAAACGATCAATTTATCCGGGGATATGAAGCCTTTATTTCCTTCGCAGTATTAGGAGACAATACCACGCAGGAAGCCATTGATGCTCTAATAGCCGAGACCGAGCGTGCGCGAAAATTCGGTTTTTTGTCCACCGAGCTGGAACGCGTCAAGGCGAGCCTGCTTAATGAGGCTGAAGAAGCATTTAAGGAAAAAGATAAGACCCAATCATCGAGACTGGTTTCTAATTATCTCAATAATTATCTTGAAAACAACCCCATTCCGGGGCCCGAAAACAGGTATAAATTTTTAAAACAGGTTTTGCCAGACATTACATTGGCGGAAATAAACAATGTGGCGAAAAAAATGCCGGCGCCGGCCAGTGCCTTTGCCCTGGTGCTGGCGCCGACGGCAAGGAAAGATAAGTTACCATCCAACAAGGACCTTCAGGATCAAATTATCGCGGCTACCAGGCAACAGGTAAAACCTTACGAAGAAAAAGCGATTGCAAGCACCTTAATGGATAATTCGATTGCCTCCGGCAAAACGGTTTCTGAGACGAAAAATGAAAAGCTCGGCACCACCGATCTCGCCTTGAGCAACGGAGTAACGATCACATTCAAACCAACTAATTTCAAAAACGATGAGATATTAATGGACGCCTGGCGCTGGGGTGGGTGGCAGAAATTTCCCCTGGAAATTAAAGACAATGCCAAGCATGCGGCTGAACTCATTACCGTGATGGGTGTAAAGGATATGTCGCCAACAGACCTGCAGAAATTCCTGTCGGGGAAAACTATTGAAGCAATGCCGTATATAAACGACGATGAAGAGGGTATACAGGGGAGCAGCAGCGTAAAGGATTTTGAAACCTTTCTGCAGCTTGTTAATTTATATTTCACCCAGCCGCGCAAGGATGAGGTCTTGTTTAATTCGTACCTCACCAAGCAAAAAAGCACATTGAAGTTTCTGAAGGCCAATCCACGGTATTTTTTCCAGGACACACTGGTAAAGATTGCTTATAACAACAGTCCCTGGGTAAGTGTGCTGCCGACCGTTGAAGAATTTGAAAATCTAAAGCTCGATAAGGTGATGGCCATTTACGATGAGATATACGGCAATGCCGATGGCATGCATTTTACGTTTGTGGGCAATCTTGACCCGGCCACAGCAAAACCGCTGTTTGAAAAATACCTCGGTTCGTTGCCCGGCAAACCGGAAAAGCATATGTTCAAGGATAACGGGGTGCGACCGGTGCAGGGCGCAGTGCTGGCCAATATCAAAAAGGGCAAGGAGGCACAAAGTTTTATTAATGTGATGTGGAGCGGTGAAACTCAATATAGCCGTGAAGAAAACATTGCTTTCCGGGCATTGATAGATGCTTTGAATATAAGAATCATTGAAAAGCTGAGAGAAGAAATGAGCGGCATTTACGGCGGCGGATTGAGCGGGTCGATCCAGAAAAGGCCTTACGTACATTATACCGTTACAGCGAACATTCCCTGCGGGCCGGAAAACGTGGACAAGCTTACCAATGCATTATTCGACATCATTAAAAATGCACAGGAAAAAGGCATTGATCAGAAAGACCTGGACAAAGTGAAAGAAACTTGGAGAAAGCAGTATAAAGTTAACCTGCAAAATAATGACAGTTGGCTTGAAAACCTTTCGAATGCTTTTATTGACCAGAATAATCCTGAAAATATTTTGGATTATGAACAAAAAATAGATGCCCTGACCGTGCAGGATCTGCAAAAGGCAGCGAATAAATTCCTGAGCACGACAAGCTACATAAAAGCTGTTTTATATCCCGAAAATGCGAACGTGGAAGAAGGCGTAAAGAAGGCATTTTGATCTTTTCGGCATGGCCCAGAAATTACTGCTTACCCGGAAAGTAAGCCACGGTTTACGTATTTTCATGGGATAAATTACAGATGGAATACAAAAAGTTATCCCGGTTGATCTATCTCGCGGCAGGATTGTTTGTAGCGCTGTGGTTTGTGCACGAGACATTACAGGTAATTCTTCTTTTATTTTTTGCGATTGTATTTACGATTGTTTTAAATGCTCCTGTGACATGGCTTGAACGAAAAAATATTCGTCGCCCAATCGGTTCGCTTTTGGTTTTTTTCGCTGTTATCCTTTGCCTGGCCTTGTTGGCCTGGATGGTAATTCCAAAAATGGTAACACAGGTAAATCTATTGATCACCAATTTGCCGAACTACCTGGAGAGTTTAAATAAACGGATAGCAGACTGGCTCGGCGAACATGGAGGGGACCGTCAGAACGCGGAAAATACAGCAAATGCCATTGCCGCTTTACCGCCTGTCTCATCTATCATTAATAGCCTCGGCCAGTACTCCATTCAGTTATTCAAAAATCTTTTACTGATCATATTTTTCTTTTGCCTCGTGATCTATATGCTTGCCAATCCCCGGCCATTGCTTGAACTGTATCTCTCTTATTTTCCGGACGCAAAAAAAGAAAAGGCGGCGAAGGCTTTCTCCTATGCTTCAAAAATGACGATCGGGTGGATGTGGTCAAACATAGTGGCGGGCGCTATCAGGGCCGTTATTGTGTGGTTCTTTTTATACTTTATGGGCATACCCGGTGTATGGGTGTGGGCAGCCATTACTTTTTTCGCGGAGCTCATTCCCAAAATTGGCTTTTATATTATGGCGGTTCCACCGATATTGATAGCTTTTTCGATCTCTCCCATTACCGCGCTGTGGGTCGCCATATTTTACCTGGTGCTTGATGAAATAATTGGGGATTTTCTCATTCCCCGCATTCGTTCAAGGACAATGAAGATCCATCCCGCTTTCCTGCTGATCATGATCATTACCATGTCGGCGGCATTTGGCATTATCGGCGCATTTATTGCGGCTCCCCTCACTGCTTTTATAAAAGCTTATTACGAAACTTTCTACCGGAAGGAAGTAGAAAAAGAGAAACACGACATAAACATTGACCTGATGCTTTACCGCAAGTAAGAATATGTGTTGTTTAAAATTTGAAATAGACAAACAACCTCCCGAAATTTTTTCTGTCATTTTCAATGCGGTGATAAAGAGGTTTGATATGGGGTCGTTGCAGGAAACGCTCCACTTTTTTTCTTAACTGGCCGCTTCCTTTTCCGGGAATAATTTCCACCTCCCGAATTCTTTTTTTTATGGCTTCTTCAAAAATTTCATTCAGAGCCCGGTCAATAGACTCACTGTCATTATAGATATTGTGCAGATCGAGCTTTAATCTGGCCATAAATGTCTTTTGGCCTGAAAGATAACAAATGCCGCTTTTTGGTAATATTCTTGCAAGAACGTCAGCATAAAATCATAGTTATGGCTACAGACCAATACCACGAACCAGCCGAAGAGCTGAGCCAGGAAACGAGAACTTTTGCGCGCATGATCACTTCCCTGATTGAGGAGGCAGAAGCCATTAGCTGGTATGAGCAACGTATCTCCCTCGAAAAAGACAAGCAGGCGAAGGCGGTTATGGAAAATGCGCAACAAGAAGAATTTAAACACTTCGGAATGGACCTGGAATTCCTGCTTCGCAAAAAAGAAAAGTGGAAAATTGTTTTGCAAAGTATCCTCTTTAAAAAAGGCGACATTGTTGAATTGGGTGAACAAGGAGAAGAAAAGGTAGATTAAAATCGAAGCCATTTGCCAGTGTGCAATTCATGACCTGATCGTGGGGTAAATGCGGCAGTCGTATGCAATAACTCCTTCCCGAATTACAAGTCAAGTTCCTTAATTTGCAGTCATGCTGGATTATTTAAATGGGTTGAATGAGCGGCAGAAGGAAGCTGTGTTATATTTAGACGGACCCCTGATGATCGTGGCCGGGGCGGGAAGCGGAAAAACAAAAGTCCTAACGACACGCGTTGCTCACCTGATGGCTAATGGAGTGGACTCATTTCACATACTGGCTCTGACTTTTACCAATAAAGCTGCAAAAGAGATGAAGGAGCGGGTGGAGAAAATCTTAGGAAATAATGAAGCCCGCAATTTGTATATTGGCACTTTTCACTCGGTTTTTGCAAGAGTACTTCGGGTAGAAGCAGGAAAGATCGGGTATCCCAACAACTTTACGATTTATGATACGGACGATGCCAAAGCTGTAGTAAAAACAGTTATTCATGAACTGGGTCTCGATGATAAGCAATATAAACCTTCCACCATTTACAATCGTATCTCATCGGCGAAAAATGCATTGGTGGGCCCTGAAGAATACGCAAAAGATTATTACGTCCAGCAGGAAGACATGCGGGCCAATCGCCCTGCTACCGCTCAAATCTATTCAGCGTATGTAAAGCGGTGTTTCAAGAATGGAGCGATGGACTTTGATGACCTTCTTTTGAAATTTTATGAACTGCTGACAAAAATTCCGGAAGCACTCAGCAAGTATCAGCGTAAATTCCAATACATTTTAATTGATGAATACCAGGACACGAACCCGGCCCAATATGCGATCATAAAATTATTGGGAGCCCAGCATGAAAATGTGTGTGTAGTGGGTGATGATGCTCAAAGTATTTACAGTTTTCGGGGCGCCACGATTCAAAATATTTTACAATTTCAGAAGGATTATGAAGATGTGAAGGTTGTGAAGCTTGAACAGAACTACCGAAGTACGCAAAGCATTCTGAATATTGCCAACGAGGTAATAAAAAATAACAAAGGGCAAATTCCAAAAGTCCTGTGGACAGAAAATGCGGCTGGTGAAAAAATTAAACTGGTGCGCACGATGACAGACAACGAGGAGGGAAAATTTGTGGCAGACACTATCCAGGAACAAAAGCTCCGGAATCATTACGTCAATAAAGATTTTGCCATTCTCTATCGAACCAATGCGCAAAGCCGGGCTTTTGAGGAGAGCCTGCGAAGAATGGGAATTCCCTATACCATGTATGGAGGCATTAGTTTTTATCAGAGGAAAGAAATAAAAGACCTGCTGGCTTATTTGCGTGTTATAGTAAATCCAAAGGACGAAGAAAGCCTGAAAAGGATTATCAATTACCCGGCAAGGGGCATTGGCAAAACGAGTGTAGATAAGGCTGTGCTGTTTGCAAACGAAAACAATATAGGCATGTGGGATGTGCTGGTGAGTGCGCCGCAATTTGGTTATAGGGCAGGCGCCCTTGAATCCATTGAGGGATTTGTAACGATGATCAAAATGTTTCAAAGTGAACTTAGGAAAAAGAATGCCTATGATGTCGCATTCATGGTAGGCAAGCAATCCGGGCTTATAAAAGATCTTTTTGATCGCAGGCAAGAAGGTGACGATGCTATACAGCGGTATGAAAACATACAGGAGTTATTGAACTCCATAAAAGAATTTACGGAAACGCCCAGCAACGAAGAAGGCGAAGTAGGTGACAAAGGGCTTGGCGCTTACTTGCAGCAAATTACTTTGCTTACCAATGAAGATGAAAAAGATGAAAATGCCGATACGGTAAAAGTGATGACCATTCATTCAGCGAAGGGGCTTGAATTCGGCTGTGTATTCGCGTGCGGCCTCGAAGAGATGCTATTCCCCAATGCCATGAGCATAAATACAAGAGAAGAGTTGGAAGAGGAACGAAGATTATTTTACGTGGTTATTACCCGTGCGAAGCATAGATTATGGATCACTTATGCCAATACGCGATATAAATTCGGGCAGCTGGTGCAGAATGAACCAAGCCGCTTTATTGACGAAATACCGAAGGAATTCTTAGACAGAAGTTTTGCAGGTGGTGGCATCAGAAATCAACCAGGAGTATTTGATAGTTGGGCCAGCCAATCCGCATTTGAAAGAATGAACAGGGGATTTGAAAGTTCCCTTTCAGACATACAGGGGTCAAAGTCAGAAAAATCAAAGCCCTCTTACATAAGCACAAATGCACGACCACAATTAAAGGAACATATTCCTTCTCCCGACTTTAAAGCAAGCGACACCAGCCATTTGCGGGTTGGCCAAAAAGTGGAGCATCAGAAATTTGGCTTCGGAGAAGTGCTGAAATTGGAAGGGGCTCTGCATAACCCTGTTGCCACCGTAAAGTTTGAACATAATGGCGAAAAAAAGATCATGCTGAATTACGCAAAACTAAGGATCATAGAATAGTCCATTTAAAATGGCCCAAATGGCACATTTCATGCGGTATAGGGTGAAAAGATGCCCATGAAACTGATTTCCCACTGTTTGATCTTATTTACCTTTTGCTTTCTTCGCGCCAACGCGCGGGGTCAGTCTTATTCTACAGAAATAAAAGCAGCTCAAAAAATCGTAAACGAAGAGCAAAAAGTTTTCCGGGATTTTCTCACCATTACCGTTCTCAATTCCAGCATTAAAACCGCCCTTCAGAAATTTACAATTAACGATGTAAACAGCCTGCAGAATAACCTGCAATTTCTTGCCACAGCTCCCAGGGATAAAAGAGTAAAAGGCATTCGAAGTCTATCTTATTTTATGAAGGAACTTCATCAACAACTTAATGAAAAAAAAATTAACCAGTTTGAAATTCCTGGAATAATAAGAAAGTATAAACAAACATTAAATGATCTGTTAGCCAGGTTAAACGAGAACGCTGTCGACCGGAATTTTAAAAACCTCAACTGGAGCAGTTGCCAGCTATTGGCGAATACATTTTGGGAGTTCGCGGAAAAAAAGCAAATGACGGATATGAGTGCTTACAAACGGGTGATAGAAACACCGGAGCATGCTTTTTCTTTTTTAGAAAGTACCCCTGACTTCTCTTACAGGGATTCGCTGATCATATTTATGACAACGAACTACCCGGAGATTGTTTTATCCTATGTTCAAAAGAATAATAACGATATAACAAACATTATCCGTGGCCAAAAGAATATTTACGTACAGCAATTACTTTCTTTTTCATCAAATAGCCTGGCCCCGGAACTGGCTCCTTTCACCGCGCAGATTGCAAATAATGAATTGACGATCGACAGCATCCTGATCAAAAGAAAAAAAGTAAACGACTACTTTCAGTTGCTGGTCAACACCGCAATGTCAAATGAACAAAAAAGTGAACAGGGTGATGATCCCGAATTTCAAACGGCCTTGTTCAATGCCTTATCTCAGAAGTCACTTGATTTTTACGTAAAAAAGATTAATGATCTCCACACGTCAACAGATGCCGTGCGTTTTCAATCTGTACAGTCACTCCGCCCACAGGACCTATACTATATCATTGTCAGTGCCGACGAAGAAATGTACACCTCAACCTATCTTGGTCTTTACAAAAGGCTGTTGGGCCGTTTTAAAGATCAGTCGACTGATTCAATTCTGAGCCTTGTTCATAATGATAAGTTCCGAAAGTTTATGCGAATTGCCGCGACCTATAATACTCTTTCGGACTTTCTTCATCATATGTCGCCGGAAAAAAGCGGGCAGCTTATTCATTCATTTATTTCACACATTGACAATGACAATGAAGATGAAGCGATAGCAAATGCGTCAGACATTGCAGATGCATTTATTACCCTGTCGAAAGATTCTGTTTTCAATGCGGCGGTAAAACAAGAATTGGACGAGGGATTAAAATCAAGTAAAAAAAATAATCTTTACCAGAGTGCCCGCCTCTACGCGGTACTGCACCAGGTGTATGAGATCGTTAATAATGATGATCCGGGTACGCTATCTGACAGTTATAAAAGCCTATCATTTTCTTCATTAAAAAACGAGGGAGTTATTCCTGAGCTGGTCCTGTTCTATGGCGATGAGGATGGCAAAAGCTCATATAATAGCTTCATGAATCTATTTAAGGATAAATCAAAATGGAGTATCAACTCAAATGATTCATGGGTCACGATTAGTTCCCTGGAGGGAGAACCTGTAAAAATTTATGCGAATCTTCCGTTAAATACAGACGACGAAAAGGATATTGCCGCGCAGCAAGCATTGAAAGAATATCTGCAGCAACAGTCCATTCAGCCTTCGATTCTTATTCACCGGGGTCATAGTTATCATCTGTTCAATACGCTGAAATATCTGGATCCTTCCGTCAAGCTGGCCATACTTGGGTCTTGTGGCGGATATAAGAACATGAAAAAAATTATGGAATTAAATCCGGATGTACATATCATTGCGTCGAAACAGGTAGGATCTATGGCAGTGAATGATCCGTTGCTCAACCATCTAAACAATGACCTGAGCCAGGGAAAAGACCTGGACTGGACCGCCTTTTGGGAGGAGTTGAATGAAGCGTTTAAGAATGAGCCTCTTGCCTTGAAACTTTTTGAAGAATATATACCACCCTACAAAAATGTAAGTTCCTATGTAATCAGGCTCTATAAATATCACGACCAGGATATCGGATCAGCCCGGTAACCTATTTCTTGCTTCTGAAGCGACCCAGCAGATCATAACTGATCTTCAATTTGCCATCCTTATCATCCCTGGCCCGAAGAAATATGCTGATCCCGGTTTTAGCATTTACACCCTTATTGCGAGGAGTTTCATTCTGATCATCCTTTTTTTGCCCATGGAGGGGAATTTGTATAGACAGATCTGTGTTATTGGCAAAGCTGTAGGTTCCTTCTACATACATATTCACCGCAGTGGACCTGATTTCCATACGATGCATGTAAATGTCATTGCCGTTCAGATCCAGCCTGTCCTTTAATTCCGCAAAACTAACGTCACTTAAATTTCTTTTTTTCAGAAAATTGTTATCGATCTCCATTAATGGCCTAAAATTTTCAAGGCGGCAATTTTTTAAGGAGAAATCAATATAACCCCTGTTGGCGGGCTTATACAAATCATTATTAGCATCCAGCCTGGACGTGAGGTTGATATCTGCGGAGAAATTACCACTAATATTCTTGGACGTCAGCGATTCCATTCCAAAATTGTTGAAGGAGCTGAACAATTCCTTTATACTCACATTTCGCATTTTTGATTGAAGGGAAAGGTCGCTCGTGTTACCATTATCTATTGAAGAAGCACTCACCCAAATAGATCCTCCAGCATGCATTAGTGAAAAATCGTCAAGTTGTATCGTTTGATTGGTAAGCAGCAGCTTACCCTTTACATTTGTTGCCGAGAAATCTTTATAGACCAATTTATCCGCCTGGACAGTCAAGTAAGCATTACAATCATCAAACAAGCGGTCTATCTTATTATTCAGCTTCTCAAAAAAAGTGTAGCCTTGTTTTTTCCTCGAAGACGAGCTTCTGTGCAGGGATGATTTTAGTTTTCCAATGTCCAGGTGGGGAGAATATATCGACCATTCAAATACGGCCTTGGAAGAATCTGTCCTGAAAAAATTTAAGAAATCATTTATTCTCCCATTTATCCTGATAGCGTCATTATTTATTTCCGTGTTCATTTTGTGAACGAGTACATCACCTTTTTCAAAAAATAGCTCCAACTCTGTCCTTTTAAAATTCAGGTTGCGTGGATTGTAAGTTATATCTCCATTATGAACTATTATTTTGCCATCCAGGGAATACGTGGTATCATCTTTTGAAAGAGGCCCAGCATAAATAAGATCTGCTTCCCCGTCGCCACCATTGAAGTCAAGCCGGCTACTGGCAATGGCCTTTTCTAACCGGGCAAGGTTGAAGGCAAAATGAACATTACATTTCAGGTAAGGCCGTATAAGATTGTAAAATGAAACATCTTTCCCGGTAAATTTGTTCTTCTCCCACTCACCCCTCACATCTGTAAACTGGATGACTGAGTTAAAATCGTCCCTGGGCCTGGCAGAATCCACCTCATTCAGATAAAAACCATTAAAACTGCAGTGCTCGAACCTGGCCGTCGACACTTCCACAGCCGCATCTTCCACTGAAAAATAAACCCTGGCGACTGGAAAACTCAAATATTGCATAGGACCCGATAAATATGCTTTCACTGATTTCAACGGTGTCGAAAGCCTGTATTTGTTGATTTTCTGCTGCGTTTTAGAGGGGAAAATGGAAGCAGCGTCTTGCAGCAAAAGATTGTTTGTTTCAATGGCCAGATCGAAATGTGGATCTTTAGCCAGGAAGAAATTGCCTGTTACCCGGTAAAGCTGGCCTGCAATTCTTGCCAATTGGTTTTGAAGTGAAATTTTCTTAGTGTTTTTATCATAAAGAAATTCCCATTGTGATATTAGCCTCTTATTGACCAGATAACTGCCGGCCCTCGTGTTAAAAGCTACCGCTTTTATGGTTGCTTTGTTTTTCATTTGAAACCGCACCAGGTCACCTTCCTGGCGAATACTGCATTTCATTCTTTCAAACCACAAGCTGTAATATTTGAATTTACCCCGGTCCTCGAATACAGCATTTATATTTTCAAAACTGACCCTTTGCAGGCTGAAAGCTTTTTTAGTTCCCGGCTGTGACCTCAGAATATTCCAGTTTTTACGGTTCGCCGAATCGGCAAAAAGAAAAATGGTACCATTAGAGAATGCTACTTGCTTTATCGATTTGTAACGTGAGAATAAATTTAGGATGCCAAAACCAACATACAGGTGTTGTACGTGCAGCAATTCCTTTTTATGCTGGTCAAACAGGGAGTCCCGCACATGAACATTTCTTAGGTCCACCGACACATAGGGAAAATTTTGAAAAAGGTCGACAGACAGATCATTGAAATCCAATTTACCGGCTATTTTTTCTGAGAAATTCGCCTTTATTGCGGTAATCAGTTTTTGCTTATTGCTTTTGATATAAATAAAAGCCACAGAAATAAATAAAAGCCATATGACTATGGCTCCCCCAATGGTCCTGACCGTATACTGTATCCATTTCCTTTTCATGCAAGAGGATGGGTAAAACATTAAACACCCGTACTTATCACAAATTGAATGCCGCCAAATCACGTTCGGAACGGCATTTGCTATTGTGAAGGCAACTAGTACCTTATTTTTGAAATAACGTGAAAAATAAACCTGTTTTATGTATAAGGATAATTCTACGATTGAGCAGCGTGGTTGTTATTACTTAACCTTCAATGTGGTAGAATGCATTGATATTTTTACAAGACCTGTTTTCAAGCAAATTATTGTAGAATCATTGAATTACTTTATCGAAAGAAAAGGTCTTATCGTTTACGGCTGGTGCTTAATGACGAACCATCTGCATTTGGTAGCGCAGGCCCGCGAGGGTTTTAATTTAGCCGTGATGATAACAGAATTCAAAAAATTTACTACCAAGATCATTTTGGAGGATATCGATGCTGAGCCCGAGGTCAGACGCAATTGGATAATGAAAAAATTCAGAGAGGCAGGAGGTTCGCTGAGGTTGATCAATAGGTTCCAGGTTTGGCAGACTGAAAATCACGCCGTCCACATCGATCTGAAAAATAGCGATACGCTGACAGAACAAATAAATTTCATTCACAGTGATCCAGTACGTGACAGAATTGTGGCCCTACCTGAAGATTATTTATATAGCTCTGCGAGAGATCATACTGGTATCAAGGGGCTCGTAAATATACATATGCCACAAAGAGATGAATCACAGTTTATTTTACGTCATATAACCTCTTATAACCGAATATCCGGGATTCAATAAATCACGGAATTTATATTTCAATTTTAAACCTCCCTGTACATTTCCGGTCTTTATACTACTGTAGAATTTGTATCTCACATTACGGACAATAGTTCTTTAAACAATTCCAATCCGCTCGAAGTGACTACTTCGAAATCTTTTTGGCGATATTCTGTAAAGCCAGCGGATATTTTTTAATTAAACAAATAAGCTATGAAGACAATTCGTAAATCAATGCTATTGATGATGGGAACCTTTGCGTCGATGTTTGGTTTTTCACAAATCAATCTTGGACTGCAATCGACTACCCAGGCAGCTATCAACAGTTCAATCAATGCTGCTACAATTACGAGGGCCACTGTTGCTACGACTCAACTGACGAGGTCCGCCGTCGACGTTACTACAAACAGGGCTGCAGATGCCGCCGCAAAAACAACGTCAACTGTCAGGAAAAATCAGCAACTGCTTGCGAAATCAGGTGCGGATATCAAAAATGAAACGATGAAGAATGCCGACATTAACGACGGCATCGGCATATCGTCGAGTCAAAACGCAAGCACTGCCAGTGCAACGACGCAGTTTTCCCTTAAAGCAGACAACTCGGCTAATGCAAATGCCCAGTTCAATGGATCCGGAATTTTTGACAAGGCAAGCGACGGGGCAAATGCAACTACGGCCCTGGCAGAAAAGAAAATATCGTCCGGTCTGGAAACCTCGAAAAAGGTGGAAGCTAAAACTTCGAGCGGTTTAAACGCCACAACTGAAGAAGCAAAAGGGACAAACGCCGCTGCTTCAGGAGACGTAAGGACCACATCTTCGGTCAAATTAGTCAAACAGTAATCCGACACCTTCAATATACACAGCCATCCCGACTCGTCGGGATGGCTATTTCATAATTAAAAGAGCGATATGAAAAAAAGTCTTTCTTATGGTTGTGTACTTGTCATGTCTGTAATCGCTTTTTATGAAACATCGGCGCAAGCGGATTCCGTCAAGAATATCGGGTTTAAATTAGGAGCCTTTTATAACACCGACCTGAATTACTTTGGACGAACAGACAGCCTGCAAAGCAGCGGATTTTTTCCTTTAGCTGAGCTATGGTTCATTCAAAGTTTTTACGTGAATGCCGCTCCCGTATTTATTAACAATGCGTCTTCTTCTATGGAATATGCAGGAACGGTGACAACCGCGGGATTCCAGGATATATCAAAAAATAAGAAATGGTTTGGGAATGTGTTTGCAGCAAAACCTTTTTATAAAAGCAATAGTCACCTCATTCAGTCGGCACTGAAAGCCCAGGCGGGTTTTAGCGTCACAAATCTCAGTAAGATCATCAATGTAACCATAGGATCTGACATGAAGGTTAGCCGTAAAGTTGATTTTGGGATCACGGGTGGGCTCGATCATATCTTCAAAAAACAATGTTCAAATCATTCCATGTTGATTATTGATCCTTCCATTTACTTATTTGCCGGTACACAGCAATTCGCGACCTCATATCCTGATAAGAATGGCTCTTTCCTTTTTCCACCCCTCGAACAACTAGCGTCAGAAGAAGTGAAAAAATTCAACGTTTTATCTTATGAATTTTCCGCGCCAGTAATTTTTTCGAAAGAAAAATTTCAACTCTTATGTACGCCAGCCTACGTAATCCCTCAGAACCTCATTACTGTCCAGGGCCGGCCAGACCTATCGGAGCGCGGTTCGAAAAGGTTTTATGCAACGATCGGCGCCAAACTGATTCTTTAACCATTGCGGTTAACCTATGGAATGACAAAGGCTGTAGGATCTACAGCCTTTTTTAACATCTGAAGCGAACCTGTCCGCTGCACCTATCGATTGCCCCCCTGCCGCCGTTGCCTCATGGAAGGTTCGATTGCATCCTTCCAGGTTTTAAACTGGTCCGCCGTTAATATTGTCTGTAATTTTTTATCTCTTTCATCCATCAGGGGCTGAATTTTTTCACGCATGGCTTGGAAATCGGGCTGTCCACCACCGCTCATCATATCCTCACGTACTTTATCAGCAGACCGATAAAAATTCGCAAAAGCAGAATCGGCATCTGCCACTTTTGCTTTGTCCAGCTTAAAGGCACTATCCAGTTTTTGATTAATCATCTGTAATCTCTCTTCCACTGTTCTACGCTGAAATCCCCCCTGGGCATTCACAGTGATCGCCCCAAAAAGAAAGAAAGAAATAACTAAAACCATCTTAGTTTTCATAATGACTGTTTTTTTAATTGATGAAGAAAATGTTGAATTTTTATGATTAAGTCTTTCAAATAATTTTTACCTGTCCGCAGGTTTTCTCTTGCGCATCCATGGGCCGTTGATCATATGATGAACGAGAGAATCAAATTTTGGCAGCTGGTTGCTATCGCAGATGGCTCTTAGTTTCTGAAAGTGATGAAAGATCATTAGTTCCCATTTCTCCTGCTCTTCCGCGATTCTCTTTGTGAGGTCAGCCACAACAGAATCGTTAGCCTGCGGATCTCTTAGGAGCGTATAAAGACTATCCTTAAGTCTTTTCATTTGGTCTATTAGTGGTTTCACTGCCTCCTTGTGCTGATCCCTCAGTTCGTGGAACCTGGCCGCCTGGTCGGCATTGAAACCTAACTGCTTTTCCATGAAATCAGATCCCCCCCTCGATTGCTGTCTTGTGCTGGACTGTCTTTCTCTGAAAGCAAAGAAATATAACATCAACCCCAGGTTCGCTATCAATAATATTGCCACAAGCAGGACTAAAAACTTATTTTGTGTGAATTGTTTCATCGCTGGTCGGTCGTTGCATCGTAAATAGTGGTAGAAGACAGATTATACTCGCTCGCAAAGACCTGTTCGTTTTCATCAGTATTCTCCTGGGCCGTTTCGGAGCGAAATTCAAAAAATACGGCCGTGTTTATCATTACGGCCACGACAATCGCGGCGACAGCTATGGCCGGCCGGTTGAGGAAAAAGAACGCCCTGATCCAGAAACCTTTTTGTTCTTTTTCAAGCCTGGCCTTTACCCGTGTATACATGTAGGGATTGGGGGTGGCCTTTTTAACGCCATCGAGGCAGCTTAGCGTTTTTTCGACCTCTGACTGTATTTTCTGTCTATTTTTCATTCCCGTTATTTTTGACGTTAGCAAACGGTAAAACTTGCGATGCTAATCATTGTTCTCATAGTGGTTTTCGAGCCATTTTTTTAAGTTATTCTTTGCCCGGTGCATTAGAGATTCAACAGAAGATAAGGTCGATTCCATTACCTCGCTGACCTCCTGGTAGCTTAGTCCCTCTAATTTATGAAGAGTAAAGGCTATTTTCTGATTTTCCGGCAGCTGGTCAATGGCTTTAAACAATACGGCAGCTCTCTCTTTATTATCAAGCTCAACCCCGGGGTGATGAAAATCGGGCTTTTCAACAACCGTTTCTCCGCCTGCACCAAAGAGACTCTGTATATATGCAAATCTTTTCTTTCTTTTTTTTCTTCTTAAATGATCCAGCGCCTTGCTAACTGTTATCCGGTAAAGCCATGTGGAAAATTTTGACTCTGCTTTAAAAGTTTTAACCGATTCATACACCTGCACAAAAACCTCCTGCGCCACGTCTTCAGCGTCTTCTGCATTTTGCAAAATGCCAATAGCTGTATTATAGACCATACTTTGCCAGGTCTCAACTATGTGTTTAAAGGCAGCCTCATCACCCTGCTTAAGTTTTTCAATTAAAAACTGCTCATCCAAACCCGAAGTATTGAGTAACGATATTAGTCAAAAATTCCTTCGGAAATTGTTATTGATGAAATTATTTGGTTTGGCTTTTCCAAAATTTTTCAGTTTATAACTGAAGGTGAGCATAAAATATTGACGCAATACCTGGCTTTGCACATCTTCAACGTATACTTCGGTCACCGTCCTTGATATGCTCTTGTTTTGTTTCAACAGGTCGAATACGGAGAGCCTCACTTCCCCTTTCTGGGTCTTTAAGAATTTTTTACCAACGCTTATGTTCCATAGCCAAAAACTCTGATCGGGGGTGGTCCCTTTGTAGTTATAGGTCTGATTGTTCAGATCATTTTGAAAAAACCAACCTTTTTTAGAAAGTAAATTGAACTGAATACCCGCCATTTGAGAAACCTGGTTATTTTGCGACTGGCCCTGGATCACATTGAAATTCGCACTATAGGAAAGATTGAAGTCAATGTACTCGCTGATATTGCTGGCCACTACCGCCCCCAGATTATAATTATAGTTATTGGTGGTGGTTTTGACCTGGTCAATAAGGCCAGGCAGTTTGCTATAGGAAATGCCCGTATTGATATTAAGATTTGACCTTATCAATTTTATGGGCTGACCAAAAGCAAAGAATGACCGTACACTCCAATAACCGGGCAGATTTACGGGCAAGGTGAGCTGGCTTCCCTTGAATAATATAATGGAAGGCGCAAGAACAGAATCCTGACCTGCTATATACACAGCATTCGAAATATAGTCGTTCGTTCTCTGCATAAAAAGATTGGCAAAGAAACTTTGACCTTTTTGCGTATTGGTAAATGTATACCGTGTAACTAAACTATTCGTGTACTGCTGCTTTAAATCCGGGTTTCCAATGCTAATGATCAGGGGATTATTCTTATTATACACGTTCTGCAGTTGACTGACAGAGGGCGGGCTTACCGAAGTTCTGAAAAAAATATTGATGCTACTTCTCGATGAAATTTTTCTCCGGAACTGCAAATTGGGCAAAACATTACTAAACGATTTTTCTATTCTCGTTATTGATGGAAATTGCTGGTCGCTAAAAAGATTTGAATATTGATAGTTAACGCCAATTGAAAATTGATTCGTTCGGTCCCCAACCCGGTACGATATACCACCGGCCTGAGCATTATAGTTATTGTCAAACTTGTTTGAAAGACTGGTATCAAATAAGGAATATTTGTTCCCAACCTGGTCGTACAAGAAAGTTTCCTGGTCAGCCTTATTCCTTGTAAAGGCCGGATTGTAGTTCAGTAGAAACTGGCCTTTTTTGCCGACAGGTTCCGTATAAGCCAGGGTGAATGAAAGAGTATGGCCGTTAGTAAGATTGTCAGTAAGTTGTTGCTGAAGAGAATCGACCACAGCGGATCCCAGAGAGTCGTAAGATTTATTATCGCTCGTTACGTAGGCATTACCGGATTTCCTGTTCATGCTTGAATTTACACCCACTGAAAGAGTACGACCCCGTTTCCTAAACGAATGTCGAAGCAGAACACTATTACTGATATTATAGCCTGAGGTCAGTGTATTCGTATTATTATCAGTACTGCTGACAGGGGTGACGCCATCAAAAGAATTAACGGCAGAAAACTGGCTGACACTGCTATTTTTTTGAAAGTTGATGCTTGACGTGGTCAGGATGGAATTAAACGAATCAATTTTATATTCCAGCCTCAAATTGACCCGATTGTTGTAGTTCTGACTTTTTGATAAACTGTTTTCTTTATAATACAGGGAAGAACCATTTACTTTCGTTACCCTGTTGGTGAGCTGATCATTTGTGTTGTTGCTATTATTAAAAAAATAGCTGCCACTTATTGTAAACTTCTTGCCCCATACATCTGAAAAATTCACACCCAGGGCGTTTGTTTTACTGATACCATTTTGCTGACCCACCAGGAAATTTGCCTGGCCACCTCCAAATCCACCAAAATTCCCGCCACCACCGCTGCGTCCGCCACCACCGCGGTTGCCTCCCTGACCTCCTCCAAATCCACCAAATCCTCCGCGGTTTCCGCCACTGCTGGTGACTCCTAAAAGATCCTGGCTGGCAAAATTTTGCTGGTTGATGTTATTGAAAAGGCCAACCAGTGAAACCCGCCGGTTATTTTTGAAAAAGCTAACATTGCCCCCGGCAGAATATCGATCGTCTGTACCATAACCCGCGTATAGCCGGCCAAATTGACCATTCCGCATATCGGCCTTGGTCACTATGTTTATTGATTTTTGTGTATTGCCATCGTCAAAACCCGTAAACTGTGCCTGGTCGCTTAGCCGGTCAAACACCTGTATCTTATCAATGATCTCGGCGGGAAGATTTCGCAATGCAGCCGTGACGTCATCGCCAAAAAAATCGCGGCCATCAATAGTTACCTTTCTTACCTGTTCTCCGTGGGCCGTTACGGTTCCCTGGCGGTCGACAGTAACTCCGGGTAATTTCTTGACCATATCCTCTGCATTGGCGTCAGGATTTACTTTAAACTGGCTGGCATTGTATTGAATCGTGTCATCCTTTTGCTGGGTGGGTGGAATTTTCGAAATAACGGTTACTTCCGTTAATTGTTTTATGGACCTCGGAATGAATAAAGTTCCTAAATCCACCAGTGAGTCCTTTGTATTTACTATCTGCCTGAAATTTTCATAACCGACATAACTGACGGTGAGCGTAAAGGAATCAGGGTATAAACTCTTGAATTCAAACTTTCCACTGGTGTCTGAAATAGTGTTGAATTTTTGAGAAGAATCCTTTAGACTCGTGAGATTTAATGTAGCTCCGCGTAAGGGCCGGTTAGTCTTCAGATCAAGCAATTTTCCTTTTACAGCCTGGGCATTTGTTGCGGCACATAGAATTATTGAAGCGACTATGAACAGGCTAATTTTTAACATACATGATCTCACATCCTTTTGACGATGAAAGTCTGCCAAACCTTCGAAATACCTGGAAAAAATGCGTCAGACATTCGTGATGATCCCGCCTTCAATGACCCCCGGTACAAATTCATTTGACAATTCATTTTATAAATTCGATTTATCTTGCACCTCCTTAAAAGAAAAAAATGGAATATAGTAAAATAGTTTCCGTGTCCGGCTTACCTGGTTTATATGAGTTGATCAACAGCAAGCAAGATGGCGCTATTGTCCGTTCACTTGACGATAAAACCACAAAATTCGCCTCCAGTCGCGTGCATAATTTTTCACACCTCGAGAGCATCGAGATATATACCACGGGGGAAAATGTGAACCTCATAGAGGTGTTCCAGGCTATGGAAAAAACAGCCGATGCTTTACCTGACATAAAAGATGATGGAACGATCAAAAAATATTTTGAAAAGGTTTATCCTGAGATCGACTTTGAAAGAGTATACAGCAGCGACCTGAAAAAAATGGTGAAATGGTTTGAGGTTCTCAGGAAAAACAATATCGAAATAAAACTTCCGGAACCTGAACCAGAAGAAATAGAAAATGAAGAGCAGCCGGAGCCAGAAAAAAGTGAAGAAAAAAAAGTTCCACCCAAACAAAAGGGAGTCAAAGAGGAGAAAAAGTCTTCTAAAAGGAAAACGGAAGAAAAGGCAGAAAAAAAGTCTTCGTCGAAAACATCAAAGACAGAAAAAAAGTCTGGCGGGAAAAAAGCAAAATAATCTATTTGATAATGCAGGCTGCCCCGGTCTGAGGTAGCTTATTTTTTAAAATGATCTATGAATTATACAGCAGACATCAACACGCCTGAACGGCATTTTTTACCTAATGATTTTACTATCTCGGACTGGAAGAGCCTTGAACCATATTTTAAAGATTTGCTCGAAAGGGAAGTCGGTTCAAAGAGCGACCTAGAAAGGTGGTTGCAGGACGCGAGTGAACTGGAGGCTGTGGTGAGCGAAGAAGCAAACTGGCGTCAAATACGGATGACTTGCGATACAGAGAACAAAGAACTGGAAAAGGCATTTACCTTTTTCGTGATGGAAATTCAGCCCCATATTCAATCCTATGCTGATAAACTAAACAGAAAACTCGTTGAAAATCCTTTTGTCAGCGAGTTGGATCAGGAAAAGTATTTTACGTATCTGAGAAATATAAAAAAAAACATTGAGCTTTTTCGGGAAGAAAATATTCCCCTGAATTCTGAATTGAGTGTATTGGCGCAGCAATATGGAGTTATTTCAGGCAAGATGACCGTACAGGTTGAGGGCAAAGAATACACTTTGCAGCAAGCGGCAAAATTTTTGGAAAATCCAAAGAGATCTCTCCGCGAAGAAGTCTACAGAAAAATCAACGAACGAAGATTGGAGGATAAGGATGAGCTGAACAGGCTTTTTGGTTTGCTTATTCAGAAGCGCAACCAGGTAGCTTTTAATGCAGGGTTCAGTAACTACCGCGATTTCAGATTTAAAGAGCTCGGACGTTTTGATTACACCAAGGAAGATTGTTTTCAATTTCACCAGGCGGTAAAGCAACATGTGATACCGCTCTCAAATGAAATTTATGAAAAGAAGAAAAATAAATTAAATCTTGATTCTATCCGGCCCTGGGATATGGAAGCAGAGCCCGAAGGAACAAGTCCCCTGAATCCTTTTAAGACAGGGGCAGAATTACTTCAAAAAACACTTTCCTGTCTTGATGAAGTCAATCCTTTTTTTGCAGACTGTCTGCGGCAAATGCAAAAAATGCAGCGACTTGACCTGGAAAGCAGGAAGGGTAAGGCTCCGGGCGGATACAATTGCCCATTGCCAGAGACAGGCGCCCCGTTCATTTTTATGAATGCCGCGGGACAAATGGGCGACGTAACTACGATTATCCATGAAGGTGGGCATGCCGTGCATTCTTTTCTAACTCATCCCCTTCAACTTACCGGGTTCAAAGAGTATCCTATGGAAATTGCCGAAGTGGCAAGCATGAGCATGGAACTTTTCAGTATGGATTACTGGGATGTTTTCTTTGACAATAAAGAGGAATTAAAACGTGCCAGGGAGTATCAGCTGGAAAGAGTGATCACTATTTTTCCATGGATCGCGACGATTGATAAATTTCAACACTGGCTTTATGAAAACCCATCGCATACCGAAGAACAACGGACTTCGGCATGGATGGAGATATTAACTGAGTTCTCGTCTTCCGTGATCGATTTTAGCGGCCTTGACGAATACAGGCGATATGGCTGGCAGAGGCAGCTTCACTTGTATGAAGTTCCATTTTATTATATCGAATACGGAATTGCTCAACTAGGCGCTATTGGTTTATGGATGCAATTCAAACAAAATAAAAACAAAGCCCTGGATAACTACATACAGGCACTGAGCCTTGGAGGAACTAAAACATTGCCTCACCTCTTTGAAGCCGCTGGGTTAAGATTTGATTTTTCCCCGGCTTATGTAAAACAGTTGATGTCCTTTGTACACGATGAAATGAACAAATTATAAAAAAAATTCCCTGAAAGTTGTATGACCGATTTAAGGAAATATGAACTATGGATATTATTTTTGGCGAAACAACAATTAAACAGAATTTAAAATAGCTACTAATCAGAGCCTTAACCTTAAGTCCCGCTGTTTCCACACTGGGGCTTTTTTATTGCCTGCAATCCTTGCAAATACCCTTTATAACGACTTCAATTTCATTCACGGCGAATCCTTTGGGTAGTCTCACTTCGGGAATTAAGGTATCTACAAGGCAAAGTGTTGCGCCACATTGATCACAGATAAAATGAACGTGATTATCATGATGATGCCCTTCCGTGCAATTGTCCCTGCACAAGGCATATCGTACAGAATTATCCGTGGTAGGTATTGTATGAATAATACCTTTTTCAACAAAGGTTTGCAACGTTCTATAAACAGTTACACGGTCAAATTTTTCGCCCGCTTTTTTTTCAATATCGCCATGAGCTAAAGCTCCCTGGATGCTCAGGAAAAGACTTAGAATTTTTTTTCGGCTGTCTGTCACGCTTAAACTATTGCGACGCAGGATATCATCTACTTCATTCGCCATAACATAATAATTTTTTTCTGAGGAGAGTTGACCTCCTATTCTTTCAGCAGCTTTTCAGCATCTTTTATTAACTCATTTATTTCAGTTTGCCGGAGCCCGTCATAGATTTTTACCACCTCGCCCTTTTTATTTACCAATGCCAGGAATTGAGTATGCAAAAAATCATCGTCGATATTTTTTAAGTTGTTATTCGGATCATCAATTCTGTAACTCAATCTCGCCTGCCTGTATAAGCTGTCCTTCCTTCCGGTCAAAAAAATCCAGTTGGGTGTCGTTACTCCAATCGAATCAGCATAGTGTTTGAGCCTGGCCGCCGAATCCGTTCCCGGGTCAGAGGTATGCGATAAAATCAAAAAATTATTCTCTCCCTTGAAGTGCTGATACACCTTTCTTACCTCGCTATTCATTCGCGGACAAATGCTCTTGCACGTAGTAAAAAAATAATTGGCTAAATACACTTTACCCGCAACATCTTTTTGCGTGATTATTTTTCCATTCTGGTTCGTAAAGGAGAAAGGTTGTACGTAACTGATGGGAGGTAATTTGGATCTGCTAAAACCAGGAATTACATTGATCAGAACGGCATAAAATGCAACTACAAGTAAGGAAAAAAAAACGATAAAAAATAGAGTTTTCCTGCTCATCGTAAAATTTAAGACCAAAGTTAGTTTTAGAATAGCTACGTCCTTTTGAAAGACACGTTGCAAAAATAGATTTTGCAACTCAGTTGCGCGACAATATATTTGCTGATATGAAGATGCAAGTTAATTGGGATGCTTTAGGCGTGGCTACTTCTCTTATTTGCGCCATTCACTGTGCTATCTTACCGCTTGTTCTGACCAGCCTGCCGCTCCTTGGCATCAATATCCTTCACAATAGTCTTTTTGAAGCGGCAATGATCGCTCTTGCATTTGTAATCGGCTCATTTGCATTATATCATGGCTACAGGAGGCATCACCATCGCGTTTTACCCCTTCTGATTTTTTCGGCAGGTTTCATCTTCCTGGTATTAAAAGAAATATTCATCTCTGTAGAAATTCTGTTGCTGATCCCTGCAGTTTTATTTATACTTATGGCCCATTTCTTCAATTATCGGTATTGCCGGAAGGCGGACCATTGTCATTCCACTGATTGCGCCCACTGACTTGCACCATTTGCTACCCTCAGCATCTCTTGCCCGAATAAACCGTCGTCAGCTCCCGTGCTATGGAACATTTTAATAATATTTGCTGTTGATAAAAAGCACTCTCATGAAACGAATTATTCTATTTCCGCTATTTTTCGTTTGCTTTTCTGTCTTTGCGCAATCAACAGATGAGATAAGCATTCGCAAAATCCTGGAAGAGCAAACAAAGGCATGGAACCAGGGAGACATAGAAAGATTCATGCAGGGCTATTGGAAAAATGATTCCCTGATGTTCATTGGCAAAAAAGGCATCAGCTGGGGTTGGCAAAAAACCTTAGAAAACTATAAAAGCCGCTACCCCGATACGGCTTCCATGGGAAAACTTTCATTTGACATCATCCTTGTAAAAAATCTTTCCCCTGACTATTACTATGTGGTAGGAAAGTGGATGCTTACCCGAAGCATGGGTGATTTGAGCGGTCATTACAATTTACTTTTCAGAAGAATAAATGGAACCTGGTTTATCATTGCCGACCACAGCAGCTAAACTATTTTTTCCAGGTGCGATAATAGTAATAGAGAAGGGCGAGGAGACTTAACACAAACCAGCAAAAGAAAAGAACATTGGGAATGGACAATTTTTTTTCAATGATTGCGTATCCCCAGTACAATCCCCCCAGAACATTCAATGCTAACCACAGCAGTCCATATGCAAGAGAATGCAAAACCTTCAACAAATATTTTTTTGCGTCCGGTTCCATTCCCTGGGGCATAGCTACAATTTACAGTGCAAGATAGTGTGCCCCCCCGGACTCAGCCCCAAGCGTATGATCGGGAACACGGACTATTTAATAAGCAATTGACTGAAGGCAGCCGAGTCGCCGCTGAACACATCAAAGTCTACGGGTGACAGAACTCCGTTCACTCTTCCATTGTCATTGTGTTGCCAAAAAACCCAGTCTCTTTTGATCCGCGGTTGTCTTGGCTGGTAATAATGCGCCACCCACAATGGATAATCGTCGAATTCCGTGCCCAAATTTTGTTTGTAAAAATCAATATTTGTATAGATGATCGGCCGCACATTGTAATTGGTTTCGACGATATTCAGCCACTCTTTTACTTCATTTTTCAGCACATCTTTTGAAACTCCATAGGTTTGTTCAATATCAAGAACCGGTGGAAGGTCCCCCGTTTCGAGATTTACGACCTTAATAAAGTTTTCTGCTTGCATTCGTCCATCCTTTGTCGATAAAAAAAAATGGTAGGCCCCGCGTATCATCCCGGCATCCTTTGATCTTTTCCAGTTTCTGCGAAACTGGGGGTCTGTATTGCCTATGCCTTCTGTTGCCTTAATAAAAACAAAACCGAGCCGGATCTCCTTAACCTGCATGGCGCGCACAGCGTCCCATGCGATTGTTTGCTGGTATTTTGAAACATCAATTCCGTGAATGGAATACTGGTCAGGTATAGAGATTCCAAATTCCGGGTACCGGACAAACCTTGCTCTGCCGTATAGCCACCACTGATAGCCGATATAAGCTGCCAGGATGAATAAGGCAGTAAAAACAATAAACAAAGCAATACGTGTGTACCGTCGTTTTTTGCGTGAAGACATGAATAAGGCCCTCGTAACAGGGCATAGCAAATATAAATGCTGCCCCGATGGGCAAATGTTAATTCAAAATCATCAGCAAAAAAATAGATAGAAATGTGGCGACCCAGGATAAATAAAGAATGGTTCGGATGGCATTTGAGTGGACGTTTGTGATATTTTTTTGTGATAGACAAGCACCAGGACAGGACCCGCGGGACATCAATCAAGATAAACGGCGAACCGGCTGACACAATCTTTCATTAGTGGGATTTTGGTAAATTGCGAAATCGAAATCTTATTTTCCTCTAACACCAAAATCTTATATCATGAAATCTGTTTTTTTTACACTAGGCGTCTCACTGCTTTTGTTTTCGTGTGTCAGTTCAAAAAAATATAAGGAATCAGTTGCTAAATATGACGAACTAAATACCCGGCTTACCGGCGTACAAACGGATCTTACGAACTGCAATGCTGATAAAAATAACTTAACGCGGCAACGTGATGACCTGCAAAATCAAAATGCAGATCTCAATAGTAAAATTGGGGATTTGAACAAGCAGATTGATTTTCTGAAGCAGAACAATACGACTGTCCTGAAACAACTACAGGACCTGTCCGTTCTGTCTTCCTCGCAGGCAGAAAGTATAAAGAAGTCCCTGGATAATATCGGTGCCAAGGATGCTTACATCCAGGATCTCCAAACAGCGATGGCCCGTAAGGATTCATTAAATATGGCCCTGATGATGAACCTCAAAGGGGCTATAGGGAATTTAGACGATAAAGACATAAATATAAAAGTTGACAAGGGAGTCGTATACATTGACATCTCGGACAAACTTTTGTTTGCAAGCGGGCATTATGAAGTGACTAAGAATGCGAAACAGGTACTTGGCAAAGTAGCCCAGGTTTTAAAGAGTCAACCCGATATTGAGTTCATGGTAGAAGGTCATACTGATAATGTGCCTTATCATAGTGGCGCGCTGGTTGATAACTGGGACCTGAGTGTAAAAAGAGCTACAGCCGTTGTTCGCATCCTTCAGAATGAGTATGGTCTTGATCCTACTAAAATCGCCGCGGCGGGTCGAGGTGAATACAGGCCGCTCACCGGCAATGATACGCCCGAGGGAAGAGCCGCCAACCGCAGAACAAGAATCGTTATTTTACCTCAGTTAGATCAGTTCTTTAAATTATTGGAACCCAAGAAAGGATAGATTTTCAAATCTCCTGAAAACCATTCCGCCGGCGGGATGGTTTTTTTATTGCAACTCGTTTAAGAAATAGCTCCATAATAAAAGATATTTTTGCAACGCAATCATAAATCATGGGTAAGGTAAAAATTGGTTTGGTGCAAATGAGCTGCGCAGTGAATAAAGAAGAGAACCTGCAAAAAGCAATCAGCAAAGTAAAAGAAGCCGCCACAAAAGGGGCGCAGATTGTTTGTTTGCAGGAGCTATTTACTTCTTTGTATTTCTGCGATGAAGAAAACTATGAAAACTTTAAGCTGGCGGAACCTATTCCCGGGCCTTCCTCTGAAGTTTTAGCTAAGGTCGCCGCCGAAATGGGGATTGTGATCATTGCTTCGCTCTTTGAAAAAAGAACCCAGGGCATTTATCACAACACCACTGTTGTGATCGACGGTGATGGCAACTACCTGGGTAAATATCGCAAGATGCATATTCCCGACGACCCCGCATACTATGAAAAATTTTATTTCACCCCGGGTGACCTGGGCTATAAGGTTTTCAAAACGAAATTTGCCAGCATTGGAATCCTGATCTGTTGGGATCAATGGTATCCTGAAGCGGCAAGAATAACCACCCTAATGGGCGCCGAAATTTTATTTTATCCGACGGCGATAGGCTGGGCAACTTCCCAGGATGAAGCAACTAACATTGAACAGTACAATGCCTGGCAAACCATTCAACGCAGCCACGCAGTGGCCAATGGCGTACACGTGGTGAGCGTAAACCGTGTAGGCCTTGAACAAAACGGAGCCATGAAATTTTGGGGTGGCTCATTTATCTCAAACCCGTTTGGAACAGTCATAGTGCAGGCGGAGCATGACAAGGAGCAGGTGATTGTACAGGAAATTGATACGGCAAAAACGGATAGTTATCGGACCCACTGGCCCTTTCTTCGCGATCGCAGAATAGATTCCTATCAACCCATAACCAATCGTTTTATTGATGAGGAGATTCAGGGCTCATAGCGTAACACTACCGGGCATAAACTATGAATGAAGTTACTCCCAAAGAGCAAGGTTATCATTTTCCTGGTGAGTTTGAGCCGCATGTCGCTACGTGGCTAAGCTGGCCGCACAAGGAGGCAAGCTGGCCGGGCAAAATTCACACGATCTTTCCTTATTACTGCAAGTTCATAAAGGAACTTACTGCCGGTGAAAAAGTTTGCATCAATGTAAACGATGGCGCCATGAAAAAACTCGCCATGGCTCACCTGCAAAAGGCAGGGGTAGACCTTAATCTCGTTGAGTTTTTTTATCATCCGACCAATGATGCCTGGTGTCGTGACCATGGTCCTGCTTTTTTGATTAACCCGGAAGCCGAACAGAAAAAAATAATTGTCGACTGGAACTACAACGCGTGGGGAAATAAATATCCGCCCTACGACCTTGACGATGCCGTTCCAACCTTAATCGCGAAACAATATCATATGCCGGTTTATTATCCCGGGATAATCATGGAAGGAGGTTCTGTGGATTTTAATGGTCGGGGAACCTTAATTACATCGACGGTTTGCTTATTGAACAAAAATCGAAACCCTGATCTCAGCCAGCAGGAAGTCGAAAGTTATTTACGCAACTACTATGGTGTAGACCAGGTGTTATGGGTTTGTGAAGGCATAGTGGGTGATGATACGGATGGTCATGTAGATGATACGGTGCGTTTTGTAAATGAGGACACGGTGATTGCCGCCATTGAGGAAAATAAACAGGATGACAATTATGAATTGCTTCAAAGAAATATACGGGACTTAAAAAAAATGCGGCTACTGAACGGAAAGCAATTAAATATCGTTGAGCTGCCCATGCCGGACCAGGTTATCTATGAACAACAGCGATTGCCTGCATCCTATGCAAATTTTTATATTGCCAATCATTCAGTTATTGTTCCCACTTACCGATCGGATAAAGATCAAAAGGTAATCGACATCATTCAGCAATGTTTTCCCGACAGAAAAGTATGCGGCATTGACTCCACAGACATCATCTGGGGGCTGGGAAGTTTTCATTGCCTCAGTCAGCAGGAACCCGCTGTATAAGTTCTTTTAGAAAGGTTCGTAATGCAAGGGCATTGTCAATTCCATAGCCAAACCAGTCGTTATTAAAAAATATCCATAGTTCGTGGCCCTCATCGAGCCATTTTTTGAATTGCCCGGCATATTTTTCCATGGTCAAATCATCATACTTTGTATTGTACAAGGACCCGGGACCGTGAAAGCGGAAGTAAATGTTCTTACCCGTTATCACTTCTGCATAAGGAAAATGATCGCCTGAATGAGACATGACAAAAGAAATACTATATTCTTTCATCAGGGTATAGCTGGACTCAGTCATCCACGACGGATGGCGGACCTCCATTGCAAATTGATACCGGGAATATTTCTTCCTCAGAAGTTTATATAAATTTTCTGCGACTTCATAGTTAAACGAAACTGTTTTGGGCAGCTGTAGCAATACCGGGCCCAGGTGTTTCTGCATAAGCTTAAAGACGCCGAAGAAACGCTTCAAGGGTTCGTCAGGCTCTCTCAATTTCTTGAGATGTGTGAGATACCGGCTCATTTTAGGGCAAAACAAAAAATTTTTGGGCACGCTCTTAACCCAATTGGCCACCGTTTGCTTTTGCGGTAACCGGTAGAAACTGCTATTAATCTCCGTGCAATCAAATGTTTTAGCATAGTGCGACAACCAGTCTGCCTGCTTTATATTCGCAGGATAAAAGATACCCATCCAGTCTTTATAGCTCCACCCTGATGTACCTATATGAAACTTTCCCTTCATTACATTTGGAGATAACCAAATTTGGGCCATGAATTAGCCGTTCGGCTTAGTGTACATGGACTGATAGCAAGTGAATCTCTGATGAGATCGGATGCCTGGTAAAGAGAGGAAAGGGATCCGCGTGGCACGCTCATAAAAAACATTTCGACAATTATAAGGCTGTGCTATATTCGCAATCCTTTTCCCGGGTCAAATGGCTTCTTGCATTCCCTTCGGGACACACGAATTGCTTAACTTTAAGCTACCAACTATTGCCATGGCTACAATCATCGATATTAAATTACCGAAAGCAATAGCTACTGCCTTACGAATTCCTCAAAACAATCCGGAAAGGCAGCAACTTCGTGTTTTAAAAAGGCTGATAAAAAAGGCGCGGTTTACAGAATTCGGTCAGCATTATCTCTTTGATGAAATTTTGTTCAGTAACAATATTCGGCAAACTTTCCAGGAATTGGTGCCGGTTCATGATTACAATAAAATTTACGACCGCTGGTGGAAAAAAACGCTTGACGGGGTCCCAGATGTGACCTGGCCGGGAAAAATAAAATACTATGCTTTAAGTTCCGGCACTTCGGAGGCCGCCAGCAAATACATTCCCGTCACAAAGGATATGCTCCGGAGTAATACTATTAATTATTTGCGGCAGCTCATTACTTTGTTCAGCTATGAAAAATTGCCGCGTAATGCCGTGACAAAGGGTTTTCTGATGATTGGTGGTGCCACTGATTTGCAAAAAGGGAAAGCAGGCTGGTATGCGGGTGACCTGAGTGGAATACTTGCCAAAAAAAGGCCCTTTTGGTTTCAGAGTTTTTATAAACCGGGGGGACGCATTGCGGCCATCAAGGATTGGAACCAGAAACTGACTGAAATTGTAGAACATGCAAAGGAGTGGGACATCGGATATATAGTTGGCGTTCCTGCCTGGTGCCAGATGTGCATGGAGATGGTAATCGAACATTACGGGGTAAATAACATTCACGATATCTGGCCCAACTTTGGATTTTTTGTACATGGCGGCGTTGCATTCGAACCCTACAAAAAGGGATTTGAGAAACTACTGGGCAAGCCAATCGTGTATATAGAAAACTATTTGGCAAGTGAAGGATTCATTGGCTACAAGGATCGCCAGGATGCCAAAGGCATGAGGCTGATATTGAATAATAATATTTACATGGAGTTTGTGCCTTTTGAAGATAAAAATTTTGATAGTGATGGCAAGCTCGTAGAAGATCCAACCACCCTGACGATTAACGAAGTGGAGGAACATAAAGATTATGCCTTGCTGATTAGTACTAACTCAGGTGCATGGCGTTACCTGCTCGGCGACACTCTACGGTTTGTTGATAAGGAAAGAGCGGAAGTTGTGATCACGGGAAGAACAAAACATTATCTGAGCCTGGTGGGCGAACATCTTAGCGTGGAGAACATGACCAAGGCAGTGGAAACAGTAAGCAACGAAATGAATGTGAGCATCCCGGAGTTTACCGTGGTGGGTTTCCCCTATAAGAACTTGTTTGCTCATAAATGGTATGTAGCGTGCAATGACTATGTAGATGAGAAGGAGCTGATAAAAAAAATAGATAAGAGGATTTGCGACCTGAATGACGATTATGCGGTAGAAAGAGGGAGTGCGCTAAAAGAAGTTTTTGTGCAAGTATTACCGGAAGAAAAGTTTTTGCAGTTTATGGCTCAAAAAGGAAAATTGGGAAGCCAGCATAAATTCCCGAGGGTGTTAAAAGGGAAAATGCTCGAGGATTGGAACAGGTTTTTAGGAAATGAAACGCTGTAATAGCCGGGTCGAAGGCCGGTCTTATTATTAATATGACTATGTCGCCGCTACTGGAAAAAATCGATAAAAGCCTTCTGCCGAGGCACATTGCGATCATCATGGACGGCAATGGCCGTTGGGCAAAAGAACAGGGGCATGACCGGCTGTTTGGACATTTTCATGGAGTCGAAAGCGTGAGAAATATTGTTGAAGGTTGTGCTGAATTGGGAGTAGAATATTTAACCCTTTATGCCTTTTCGACCGAAAACTGGGACAGGCCCGAATACGAAGTGGTGGGTCTGATGGAATTACTGGTGAATACGATTCGCGATGAAGTGGAGAGTTTACACAAAAATAATATCAAGCTTCATGTGATCGGCGATATGAATATGCTGCCCGATTATGCAAGAAAAGAATTGCATGAGGCGCTTGAATTCACTAAAAATAACACCGGGCTTAACCTCGTGATGGCATTAAGTTACAGCGGGCGCTGGGAACTGTTGAATGCTGTCAAAAACATTGCCTACGAAGTAAAGCAAGGTCGCCTGAGTCTCGAAGAAATTGATCAAACAACATTGCAGCATTTTTTATGCACCAGCGACTTCCCCGATCCCGAATTGATGATACGAACAAGTGGCGAATTCAGGATCAGTAACTTTTTATTGTACCAACTGGCCTATGCCGAATTGTATTTCACTAACGTCCGCTGGCCTGATTTCAGAAAAGAAAACTTGTATGAGGCAATTATCGACTACCAAAACCGGGAGAGAAGATTTGGGAAAACAAGTGAACAGCTCGGCTCAATTGCCAAATAACACGAACACTACCCATAATCTATCCAGGTTATATGATTGCTGCAGGCTACTTCTTTAACAAACACTTTCAATATTTCCCGTTAATTTGCCGCCAGAATTGCCATTTTGACCTTAGCAAGCAGCCAATTGACTGTTCCAAAGACATTCTTTGGAATGATTTCCAGACTGATTGAATATAAGACCATGCAACGACTTTTATTGAGAGCAGGCATCCTTTTAATAGCTTTCATTTTTTCTTTTCCCGGTTTGTATGCGCAGGAAGATACTACCAAACCAACTTCGGTTGACCCGAATCTTCTCGCTCTCGAAAATGCTAAAATTCCAAAGGAATATGTCATTGCGGGCATTAGCCTTACAGGCGTCCATTATTTAGATACCGCCATTGTCATGTCTATTGCCAATATCCAGGTAAGCGACAAGGTATTGATCCCGGGTGGCGATCTGTTTTCAAAAGCCATTCAAAATCTGTGGCGGCAAAAATTATTTTCGGATATCCAGATTTACATCACCAAAGTGGAAGGTGACAATATATGGATTGAGATCAGCGTGACTGAGCGGCCCCGGCTTGGCAATTTCAAGATAGAGGGTGCCAGGAAATCTGAGGAAGACGACTTGCAGGGAAAGATAGGCCTCGTGAAGCAAACCATCATCACGGAAAACATGCGACGCAGGGCCGTGGAGGTTATTACAAAATATTACACGGACAAAGGATATAAGAACATAAACGTCCAGATCGAAGAAAAGGCCGATCCCAATTTTATTAATTCCAACTCGATCATTTTTCACATTGACAAAGGGAAGAAAGCTCATATTGACAACATCTTTTTCAGTGGTAATGAAAATGTGCCTGATATAAAATTGAAAAAGCAAATGAAGGGCACGAAAGAAATGACCAAGTTCACCTTGTTTCCGACTAAAGAAGTAAGTCCTTTTGGAAAGGATTCCGGGAATGCCAGGTTCGGTGACTACATAAAGGACTGGGGCTTTCTGACGCCTTCCAAAACAAAGGCCTTTTTGGATCCTTATTTCCGTTTCAAACTGTTTACCTCTGCCAAGCTTGACATGAAAAAATTCGGCGAGGATATGGACAAGGTCATTACTTATTATAATTCCCAGGGTTATCGCGACGCACAGATAGTAGACACCGCCATTTATAATTCAACCAATGGCAATATCAATGTTGCATTAAAGGTTGAGGAGGGAAGGAAATATTATTTTGGAAATATCACCTGGAAAGGAAATGCGAAATATTCCGATTCCCTGCTTACTGTCATTCTTGGCATTCGCAAGGGGGACATTTATAATATTGGAACCTTAAATAAAAAACTGGGTAAGGAGTTATCACCCGAAGGTGGAGATATCAACAGCCTTTACCAGGATGATGGTTATTTATTTTTCCGTGTCGATCCCGTTGAAACTGCCGTATATAACGACACCATCGACTACGAGATAAGAATCACAGAAGGGCCCCAGGCCAGAATAAAGAATGTAACCATTGCGGGCAATGAAAAAACAAAGGACTATGTTATTCGAAGGGAGCTTCGGACGATTCCGGGTGAACTGTTCAGCCGCGCTGACCTGATACGATCCATTCGCGAGTTATCAAATCTTCAGTATTTTAACCAGGAAAAAATAAATCCTGTCCCGGTACCCAATGCTGAAGACGGAACGGTGGACATAAATTGGAATCTTGAAGAAAAATCTTCAGACCAGTTGGAGCTGTCCGCCGGCTGGGGCGGGGGGATTGGGCTAACGGGTACCCTGGGGGTTTCATTTAATAATTTTTCAATCAGGAACATATTTCACAAAGAGGCGTGGGACCCCTTGCCGCAGGGCGACGGGCAAAAACTAAGCTTGCGGTATCAATCAAATGGCCGTGCGTTTAATTCTTACAATGCCTCCTTTACCGAGCCCTGGCTGGGAGGCAAGAAGAGAAATTCATTGACGCTTGCCTTTTATCACAGCAAATTCTCAAATGCATTTGATCCTTTTACCGGTTTGCCCGATAAACAAAGATCTGACAGCCAGTTCCTAAAAACACTCGGCATTTCAGTATCGCTCGGCAAACAATTGAAATGGCCGGATGATTATTTCAGTCTTGTCTACTCCGTGAATTACACGCAATATATTTTACACAAGTACCCAATATTCCAGGGACTCGATAGTGGTACATCCACGAATATCAGTTTCAAGCTTGCGCTGCAACGCTCCTCTGTTTTTGACCCCATCTTTCCCCGCAGTGGTTCTAATTTTGTCGCCAGTGTTCAATTTACTCCGCCCTATTCGTTGCTGAATCCAAATCTTGTCAACTCGAGCAATCCTTACAAAACCCCGGAATACCACAAATGGCGTTTCAATGCTGAATGGTATGTTCCCATTGGCAAACCAACAGGTGAAGATAAAAACAGGCAGTTTGTTTTGAAGATGGCGGCAAAGTATGGCTTTATGGGTCGATACAACCGAAAGCTTGATTTTTCGCCTTTTGAAAGATTTCAATTGGGGGATGCGGGGTTGACCAACAATTATGGCCTGTTGGGATACGACATAATAGCCCAGCGGGGTTACCCGGTATATGAAAATTCTGATCCCTCCGTAAATCCAGATCAAAGCAGCGCGTCAAAATTCTTCACGATTTTCAATAAATATCAGTTGGAATTGCGCTATCCTTTGGTTACGAATCCCAGCAGTACTATTTATGGCCTCGCTTTTTTTGAAGCCGCGAATGGATGGTATAACTTCAAAGACTATAATCCCTTTCGACTTCGCAGAAGTGCCGGTTTGGGTATGAGGTTCTTTCTGCCCATGTTTGGATTACTCGGCTTTGATTATGGAGTCGGCATTGATCGCCTTGGCCCCAATGTCAAGCTAAAAGATGCGTCACGGTTTACCTTTATGCTTGGCTATGAACCCGAGTAAGAAAATTTTTGGCAACGACATGTGGTTGATACCCTTCCGTTGCAGTAATTCTATTCATCATAAATTGAACAACATGAAAAAGTCTTTTCCCTTAGCTGTTAGCTTATTGCTTATGGCTTTTGCAGCCCTTGGACAAAAATATGCCGTCATTGATACCCGGTACATATTGGATAAAATGCCGGAATATAAAACGGCCCAGGCGAAACTGGATGATATCGCCGCGGACTGGCAAAAAGAGATAGACAGCATGCAGACTGACCTGAATAAGATGTACAAGGATTATGATGCAGAGCAGGTGATGCTGAGTGAGGATCTTCGTAAAAAAAGAGAGGCGCAGATTTTTTCAAAGGAAAAAGACTGGAGGGACATTCAGCGCAAACGGTTTGGCTTTGAGGGCGATCTGTTCAAGAAAAGACAGGAGTTGATTAAACCTGTGCAGGACAAGGTGTACAACGCTGTTCAGAAAATAGCGACCACCCGGGGATATGATTTTATCCTTGATAAAAGTGAGGGAATTACCGTTATCTTTGCCGACCCAAAACTGGACAAGAGTGACGATGTTCTGCGGGAATTAGGCATTAAGTAATAAATGTTCGGCAGGGGGCAACCAATCAATGTAAAAAACAATCTTTAAAATTATAACTACAGTCACAAACAAAAGGCTGTAAAATTCGAAGTCCAAAAAATAAATCATGAAAAAAATTATTTCGGTAATGATCATCGCATCCGGGTTGCTGGCTGCTGGTATCAATGCTAACTCACAAACCAAGGTCGGTTATATGAGTGTAGATGCCATGGTAAGCCTGATGCCTGAAACTGGCAAAATAGATACCCTTTTGCAGAAATACCAGAGCGATTCGCTCAATCAAACCTTGGGCAATATTGTCCAGGAATACCAATACAAGGATAGTATGCTGACCAAGGTGGATACATCGAAAACTCCGAAACAGGTGTTAAACCAATTGCGCACTGACGTGAACGTGCTGTCATACCAGATCCAAAACTGGCAAACTCTTGCCGGGCAGGCGTATGAAAATAAACAGCAACAATTATTGGCACCTGTTTATAATAAAGTGATCACAGCCCTGAGAACAGTTGCGAAAGAAAAAGGGTATGCCTATGTTCTTTCAAAAGATATATTCCTCGTGGCGCCTGATGGGGACGACTTACTGCCGGCAGTAGCGGCCAAGCTGGGCGTTAAGCTTCCGGCTAACCTGACCACCCAAAAACCGGGAGTAAAACCAAACCAGTAAAATCTTTTTTTTAAATAGCTCTCGAAGTCCCGACAATACGGGACTTCTTAATTTTGTATATGCCTTCACGAAATCCCATTGGTGTCTTCGACTCTGGATATGGTGGATTAACGGTGCTTAAGGAAATCATCAAAAAACTGCCGGCCTACGACTACATTTATTTGGGTGACAATGCCAGGGCTCCTTATGGTAACCGCTCATTTGAAACAGTTTATCGCTATACGCTTGAATGCGTAAAATGGTTCTTTTCCCAGGGTTGCCATTTGGTCATTCTTGCCTGCAATACAGCTTCCGCAAAGGCATTGCGCACCATACAACAAAATGATCTTCCGAAAATTGATAAAGAGAAAAGAGTATTGGGTGTTATAAGGCCAACCGCGGAAGTGATCGGTAGCTTTTCGGAATCAAAGCATATTGGAATTTTGGGCACGACAGGAACGGTAGCGTCAAAATCTTATGTGCTGGAAATTCAAAAATTTTTTCCGGATATTAAAGTGTATCAACAGGCTTGTCCCCTATGGGTGCCCCTGGTTGAGAATAACGAATACGACAATCATGGAACAGATTTCTTTGTAAAAAAAAATATTCACTTGTTGCTACAGCAGGATGAAAGTATAGACACGATCTTATTAGCGTGTACGCACTATCCTTTGCTACTTGAAAAAATCAAAGAGTATTCGCCGGCGGATATGAAAATTCTGACCCAGGGCGAAATAGTAGCGGAAAGTCTTGAAGCTTATTTATTGCGGCATCCCGAGATCGAAATCAAATGCAGCAAAAATAAAACCAGGCAATTTTACACCACCGACTCTACCGAAGATTTTGATAGTCATGCCAGCATTTTTTTTGAAGGAGAAGTGCACTCGAAACATTTGGATTTAAATCCTTAGTAGCCGGCAAAACCACGCTGTGAGCTGTTGGCCTCTACCCAAATTTTGAGGATACAAGTCGCGGTTTGTGAGGGGTGTCCAGGCAGAAAGTTAATTACAAGCACTGCGTGCAAACCATTACTCCGCATACTAAAATTAGCATGGTGCAGATAGGCAAGGTAAGAGAGTCCCCTAGAAGTTGGATTTATGACAACATAAAGCCGCCGTCAGCAACACAACTATGAGGTCAGCGGAATCTGATTCTGAGCATCGCGGCGCTTTCAGATTTTCTTAAAGAGCATATATTTAGGTGTTAGCTGCCATCATTACTTCACTCCATGGAAAAGATTTTAATTATTATCATCACCAGCCTGTTTGCCGCTAAAACTTTTTCACAAGACTCCTCGATACTTTCTCGAATTGACAGCATAGTTAAGGTGCGTGAAAGCAAAACGTCAACTATATATCAAAAAATTGGAAAAAACCCGATCGAAATACTCGATGGAAAGAGTTCAGACAAAATTTTAAACGTTTACAGATTTAACGATAAAGGCGTATTGATTTCGACAACGTTCTCAGCATATTCGATTGACGATACCGATATCATCGTAAATCTATATTACGACTCAGTTGGCAACTTGATTAAAGCAATAACCGCCTCCTTTGACATGAACAATCGCAAGAGCACATACACCTATTACTACTCAAATGATCAATTGTTAAATAAAGAAATGGAGATGGCAGGTATTCATGCGGCAACCTACTATGTTGACCTGGCGAATCGTATTCGAAGAAATTTGAAAAGAAAACCTATTAGATTCCCTAGCAATTAAATAAACACTGACGGCAGCTAACACATGGTTTGCCGCAAGCCTGCACACTATTGGCCTCGCCGTTAAATAAAAATATATTTGTAGTGCGGCTCGGCCGGAAGCGTCATTCGATTCGGCGGCCTGCGGCAAGCCCTAAACGTTGTATGCAACCTTTTATGAGACATTTATTAATTGCGCTTCTTTTTATCTCTTGTAATAATCTTTCAAAGAATAACAAACTGAACGCACAGCGCAATAACCTTACAACTTATGACACCGTTGCCATGATCTCGTACAATGTGACTTCAAAGCCAGCACTATTTGAAACTGCTTTTTTTAAAGGAACAGAAGTTAAAGAGGATACAGTCTCTATTAAATTTTATTCGATAAGCATTGGCAAAATCGACGTTCAAAGCGGAAGTTTAATTGCATCTGAACCGTGGTGGATGTATGATAAGCGACCGTTCACAACGAAATTTCCTGTTGGCCAATTCCCCGTGCAGTTGGCAATTGCAAAAATTAATCAGCATAGAATTGTTGCATTTAGTAGAATCTTGTTTTCTGACAACCCGGTTGATCATTGGGAATTTGCTTTAAAAGAAGGACAAAAACAAATGTCCATTTTTGGCGACACTATATATTCTTATTCTGTTGACAGCGGAATCGGTGGCTTTGTTGATGAAAGCAGTTATAATAATTTTCAGGCATTAGAAAAGCCATTACAATCTCAAGTGATGGACAGTCTTTCCAAGGAACTTGACCGAAAACAAAATCTTTATGCAAACGTCAGTGACAGAAGAGTAAATATTGTTGCATTCAGTTCGGGCTTAGGCGATGGACGATATGCAACGTATATCGGCTTTGACAAAAGTGGTAATCCCTGCAGATTACTGACTGACTTCGACGTAATTGATTGGCGAAAAAAGTAAGGCTGCATACAACAGTGGGCTTGCCGCAAGCCTGCGTCGTGTTGGCCTCACCGTTAAATAAAAATATATTTGTTGTGCGGCTCGGCCGGAAGCTCAAAATAATTCGACGGCCTGCGGCAAGCCCTGAACGTTGGTTGCAATTGTATAAGGACTATTACAAAAAGTAAAACCGCAAGATACTTTGACTTCTTTTTTTTCGATAAAATCAGATAAACTGAGGGCGGTGAATAGAATTTTCTCTTTAACTCTTATTTCAATTTTCAGCTCGACACTTCTAGAAGCTCAGAAAATGGACACTACAAATATTATCGGTAAGTGGAAAAGCGTAGACACTGCAAGTAAAAGGACAATGACATTCTACTTTGACGACAAGTCCAATGCTTCTATAAACTATGGTAGCGAAAGTATTTCACTTAAATATTCCTTAGATACTGCAGATTCCAAAAAGGTTTTGATCTTTATGACAGCAGACAACAGGAGAATAAAAAACACAATTCGTTTTAGATCTAATGACGAGCTCGAATTATTTGCATCAAAAATGGTAGACTTTAGTAGTAACCTAAAGGCGTGGGGAATAAATGAATTTATGCTTTTGAAACGAGAATAAAACCGAAACAACAACTGCAACCAACATTTGGCTTTGCGCAAGTTGGGTTGATGAATAAAGCCAATCAACAATAGTAATTCTAATGATCTTTGCCCGCCTTCGCTTCTACAAACTTTAACTACGAAAAACTTGCTGAGCTACGCCGGGCGCAGTAATTTGGCCGTAATAAAAATAAAACTATCCAGACTTCTCAACCTGCGCAAAGCCCGCGACGTTGGCGCAATGAATTGACATGAAAGCAATTTTAATTTGGTTACTTCAGCTACTCACCTTAAAACCTGATTTTGTTTTGTTCAGAAGTAACACTCGAATTCAAACCCATTTTATTCAGCGCACATCTGAGACTTCCTTGGATTCAGTGTGGACGGAGAGTCTAAAAGATTTTAGAAATGCATTATTGCGTGTCGACAAAAAAACGGTAAAGTCGTTTTTCGATTTTCCAATCTTGAATCCAGGAAATGACATTTGGTTCGTTGCTGACCCGAAACGTTACAAAATTTGGCACAAAAACGATTGTCCCATTCACCGAGTCCGACTTTGACACATACTTCAGCGCTATTTTCGCTATGGATTTTATGAAGACTTTTCAACAAATCGATATTGAAAAGCTTAAAACCCTAAAATTCGCGGAGTCCCCCGAACTAGAAGTAGTTAAACCGGCCAAAAGCAAAATGGAGGCGAAATATCTAGAAGCAACTAACACAGTTACTCTCACTCTCATTACGAAAAGCCCCGACTTTGGGAAATTTACAATCGACTATCACTTCCGAATTCTTGCGAGTGGAAATATAAAGTTTTCGCATGTAAAGTTTGATCTCTGAATCACTGCAGCCAACATTGTGCATTGCCGTAATGCCTGCGACTGAAAAATAGTTTAAGGTTCAGTAATTCTGCTTTACTTTAGTATCGCGTCGTTGTAAAAAAAAATCGCGCGGCCGAGCTGGAGGATCACAGACCCCCGGGCACTTCGGCAATGCGTTAACGTTAGCGGCAATAAAAGTGTACCCTCGGTATTTCTTACTTCAGTAAACAGTTCTAAGGATTCGGTATAATTCATTGCAAGTGGAAACAGTAATTCCATACCTTGAAAACAGTCGCCTTTACTGTACTGCGAAAATTATGAACGCATGAAAAAAGACCGCTTAATCTTTTGTTTTGTCATTTTATCCGCTTTCTGTTGCAAGGCACAAAGCGCGTATGATTCCATTTCCCAAACTGAAAAGCAAAACGTAATTATTTCAATTACTGAGCTATTAAATAAGAACTATATTTTTCCTGACGTATCAAAAAAAATATGTGATACCCTTTTGAAGAACATGCGGCAGGGAAGTTATTCTTCTATAACAGACCCTGCTTTATTTGCAGAAAAGTTAACAGACAATCTTCAGTCTGTAAGTAAAGACGTTCACTTTGCAGTCGGCTTTAATCCGGAAAAGGTTAAAGAACTAAAAGTACCCAAAAAAGAAAATAACGAATTATCTGCATCAAGATTAAAAGAAATGCAATCGAACAATTTTGGCTTTAAAAAAATTGAACTGCTTGATGGCAACATCGGATACCTTGATCTTGAAAGTTTTGCTGATGCCCGCTATGCAGGAGAAACAGCTGTTGCCGCAATGAATTTCCTATCTAATGCCAGTGCTTTAATAATTGACTTAAGAGATAATGGCGGCGGGAATCCATCTATGACGCAGTTAATCGCAAGTTATCTATTCTCTTCTAAGCCCGTTCATCTAAATACATTCTATAACAAATCCACCGACACATATTCTGAGAGTTGGACTTACGCATACGTACCTGGCAAAAGAAGTCCAAATGTAGATGTATATATTCTTACGAGTAATAACACCTTTTCTGCAGCAGAAGAATTTGCTTATGATATGAAAAACCTTAAAAGGGCAACTATAATAGGCGAAACCACAGGTGGCGGTGCTCATACAGGAAGCAATATGATAGCAGGTGAAAGATTTGTCGTTTTTATTCCTACGGGAAGAGGAATTAATCCCGTTACAAAAACAGATTGGGAGGGCGTCGGAGTAAAACCCGATATAACAGTGCCTGAATCTGATGCACTTGTTACAGCCCAAATAACAGCATTGAAAAAATTGGAAAAAGAATCTGGTGACACAAATAATATTCTTCTTAGCTGGGCTTTAGCTACTTTAAACGCAAGACAACACCCTGTAAAAATTGATGAGAATATTTTAAAAATTTATACCGGAAAATACGGACCTCGTTTAATCAGTTACGATAAAGGAAGTTTATATTATCAGCGTGGCGACAACGCTAAAATAAAAATGATACCACTTGAAAAAAATTTATTTGAATTAGAAGGTGTTGAAGGCTTTAGATTAAATTTCATTATCAAAGATAATAAAGTAGTGGCTGTTGTCGGACTTTATAAAGACGGTGAAACCGATAAAAACATGAAGGATTGAGAAGTGAAAATTATAAAAAACCTGCCGCTAACAAAAATATTTGCAATACCAAGGGGCGACAAATCGTGGACAAGAGTATAATTCGATAAGACCCAAGGCAACATTGGATGGGCCAACGGCTTCAGAATATAAATCAGCTTTTGTGATTCTAATCAACTGTAGTAATTTGGCCGTATAAAACAAAAATTTATCCCGAAGGGATCCTGCGAAGGTCCAGGGACTCCCTCGGAGAGTCATTTGACCTCCGAACCTTTGGGACGGCCAAGCAAGCTCCAGGAATTCTATAATTCCCAACAGTACAAATACAGTTCGTTTTATGCAACTATATATGAAGCCTCTTTCATTTTCAACCATCATTCTTTTGACAATCTCTGCTTGTGGGCAAACACCTAAGGGTGACAAGCTCATAAATCCGGCAAACCCTGTTTCAAAAGACACGACAGCTGTCTACAGAAATATTTCTTTGGAAACTTGCAATTGCACTTTTTCGACTATGAAAAACAACAAACCTTCAACCTCAATGGATTCTTGTTATAAGGCTGTGCTTTTAAAGTACAATGACAGTTTGAAGCAAATAGGATTTGACCCGGCAACCCAAGTTGGGCAACTTAAATTAGCAAATGAAGTTGTCGGCAAATTATATTTTAACTGCCCAGGTCTATCTGAACTCCTCCAGGAAGAATATAAAGACGAAAATTCCAATAAGTTGCTTTTCAAGGGCGAATTAGTTTCTCAGAAAAGGCTATCATCCGGGCTTTATGAAATTGTACTGAAGAATACAAGAACCAATGAGACAAAGAAATTCTACGCAAAAAATCCCCTTAACGAAACAGAAATAAAAAAATATGAGCCTGGTTATGAATTGACCGTAGAGTATGAAGTTGTAAGAAATAAGACAACAAACAAGGACGAATATCATTTGAAAGAATTGGGGAAAGCAAGTAGCGTCGGCGCTGTCAAAGTGATAAACCAATAGAAGCTACATACAACACTCGCATTTGTATATGTTGGGGCTTGACAATATTGCCCTTCGACGTTTCCCCCATTATCACATTTGCTGATGAACCTGGCCCGAACCGGGGCTCGAAAAAATGATAAAAAACAGTTTATCCTTAGCCCGCAAACCCTTACCTTTGCCCTCCTTTTAGAGAGTTCCAGGACCTCAATTTCAAGTAAACAGTGATAAAGAATTTTTTATGAAACGCACATTTCAGCCACATCGCCGCCGCAGAAAATCTGTTCATGGCTTTCGTAAACGGATGCAAACTGCAAATGGCCGCAAGGTTTTGGCAAGCCGCAGGAGAAAAGGCCGGAAAAAACTGAGTGTTTCCGATGAAAGAAAGTTGAAGTAACAATTTGCAGCAACAAGGCGAAGAATCGTATTCACAACTATAGCCCCGGGTTAAGAATTCGGGGCTTTTGCAATAAAAATCAGGTGGTTAAACAATTTACCCTCGGAAAAAGCGAAAGACTAAAAAGTCGTAAGCAAATTGAGCAATTGTTCAGTGAGGGCAAGAGTTTTTCCGTTATTCCATTTAAGGTATATTACCTGGGCGGTTCCCAGGCGCAGCCCGGTTCACGGGCGATTCTTCAATTTGGAGTGGGAGTATCTGCAAAGAATTATAAAAGGGCCGTTGACCGGAATCGAATCAAGAGGTTGATACGCGAGGCTTACCGGCTGCAAAAAATTGAATTGCAGGAGAATTTGGAAAAGAAAAAGCTTCAGCTGAGCGTTTTTTTTATTTATATCGGCAAAGAGCTGCCGGATTTTAACACGGTTAAAGTGAAAGTCAATGTAGCTTTGAAAAAACTATTGCAACTGGCCAATGAAACCAAGTTTTCATGATAATCCTTGCCTGCCGGCAAGTCAGGTTTTTAAATCATGCTGATCGCAATTCTCAGAATTCTTAGTCTCCCTTTTATTGCATTGATAAAAATATATCAGTGGATCATTTCTCCGTGGCTGGGACCGAAATGCCGATTTACCCCAAGCTGCTCCCAATATGCGGCGGAAGCCTTAAAAAAATATGGGTTGTTTAAAGGAACCTGGCTGTCCATAAAAAGAATTTCGAAATGTCATCCCTGGGGAGGACATGGCTATGACCCTGTGCCGTAGAATGTTTCGTCCGATTTTATAAAAGATTTCGCGATCTCTCACCTGCGCCTCCGTGGCCTGCCTTTTACGAACCAGTAAAATTCAATGCACTGTTATTGATAAAGTTTATGAGAGCGGCGGAGTTTCTGAGTTTTAGTTTCTTTAATATGTTATAGCGATGGACTTCGACAGTTTTTACGGACAGGGAGAGTTCCGAAGCAATTTCTTTTGAGGACTGTCCCGTCCTGATTTTTTCAATGATCTCTATTTCCCGCGCTGATAGTGAATTAATACCGGCCTCGGCCACGCCCGGGTTCATCATTTGATCATATAAAATATTTTTGATCTCGTTGCATATGTATCTGCGGCCGGCCCTTACTTCTTCGATGGCCGCAGTCATTTCTTCGCGTGTTGAATTCTTTGTAACATAACCAGACGCCCCTGATCTGATCATTTTCCGGACATAGGCCGGCTGGGTATGCATAGACACTGCCAGAACTTTTGATCCCGGCGAAAACTTTCTGACCTGTTTGGTTGCCTCTATACCGTCAATCACCCCGAGATTAATGTCCATGATCACGACATTTGGACGCATATTCTTTGCCATCTCAATAACTTCCTGGCCATTTGCACACTCACCGATTACTTTAAACCGGGAATCGCTGTTTAAGATAAAGCTCCACGTTTGCCGGACAAGAGTGTGGTCATCGGCAATGATGAGGGTTATTTTTTCACGAGTCTCCATTTCTATTTTTTTTTAAGTGTAAAAATTTATATGAGGATATTACTTAACCTGGTACATTTCGGGCAAGGGTATTGTTACAGTAAGCCTGCAGCCTTTATTGCTGGCTGAATCAATTTTCACATGACCGTTGAGCAGTTCAGTCCGGGACATGATATTGCTTAAGCCAATTCCATTTTTCTTTTTGGCTGGATCGAATCCTTTTCCGTCATCCCTGATGGTAACAAGAATGTGGTCATCTTCCACCTTCATTTTAATATCGATTCGCGTGGCAGCAGCGTGTTTCACTACGTTGTTCAATTGTTCCTGTACGATTCGGAACAGCGCCAGCTTTACCTTTACCGGCAGATTTTCGCTGATACCTGCATGTTGAAAATTTATTTTTAACTTCTTACTTGTAGCAATGGGGCTTATGAGGTCGTTTATTGAATCTATCAGCACAATCTCCTTAAAGCTGGATGCCACCAGGGATTTTGAAAGGTTCCTGATCTCTTCGATGGCGGACATCAGGATTTCTCTTCCTTTTAGGATGAACCCGGAACTCATTTTTTCATCGCTCAACGCCATCTCCTGGTACAACTTGACAGTAGTAAGCATCTGGTTGATATTATCGTGCAGTTCCTTCCCTATTTCCACTCTTTCTATTTCCTGCCCCTGGAGGCTGGCCTCCAGCACACTCCTTTCTTTCTGCAATCTTTCTTCAATTAACTGTTCCTGCAACTTTTTCTGTTCGGTAACATCGTGAACGACTCCATACAGCCCAGTGGGCACACCCTCCTTATTGAACTCAAACCTGCTCACCGAATGAACATATCTTATCGTTCCATCTTTTCGAATAATGCGATGGTAGAAGGAGGCGTCGCTCAATGAGTCCTGGGCCCTCTGCGTTTCAATTTTCACAACTTTCAGGTCGTCAGGATGAATAAAGCGGAACCAGTCTTCCATGGAAGGCCTATAATTACCCGGCGAGATCCCGTATATGCGGCATGCTTCATCAGACCAAATAGCGCTGTTTGTAGCAAAATCAAGTTCCCAGTTTCCAAGGTGTGCAATAGCCTGTGCCTGGTTGTACCGTATATCATTTTTCCTCAGAAGTCCCATCGCCGATCTCTGCTCGACTATCAATTCCATTTTTTCTGTGTAATCGCTGCCGATCGCATAAATGTTGTCATCCTTGCCCTTATTGCCTGTCCAGTTAATCCATTTATAATGGCCATCTTTTGTTCTTAGCCTATTTGTGAAGGCAACAAGTGGCTTCCTGTCCAGGTTTGCTTTTATTTTTTCCAGGGTCTCAGACTGGTCATCAGGATGCACAAATTCAAGGCACTTTAGTCCCATCAGGTCTTCTTCGGCAAGGCCCAGTAATTTGCTAAATGACGGGTTTGCGTTTTTTATTTTTCCCTCGGGATCGAGAATAACAAACAAACTATCAGACAGGTTATAAAAACTCCATAGTTCGTTTATCGAGATTACTGTATTTGCGAAGGAGTCTATCATATGGCTGTTCTTATACTTTTTTCTGAATCAAGCGGGCGATTGTTTTAGAACGACAGGGTACGGATTTTCTCTCATTGTTTTCATTTCGTTGCTTCATAAGATACATTCACAGGGTACGAATAATGAATTTTCACAGGAAACTGGACAGTTATCTTATTGGCTTCAAAGATGATATTGGGATGAGGCTTTTCATTTTAATCAGTTCAGCTGGATTAACGAAATGTCAAAATCCTTATCTTCCAATGTTGCCGTTCTTTCAATAAAATACTTTCCGCCTAAATAACTATATCCCTGCTTAAAAAAGCCAGGCTCATGATGGGTCATCATCATCACCTTTTGTGCTTCTTCATTTTCTTCCGGAGTATAATGAAATGAAATATTTGTATCAGAAACCGTGAAACTTGCCGGGAATGTATTTCCTGTTTCCTTTAAATGAACGGTTTCAACGACACCTGCGACGTGATTTCTGTCAAGCATCGCGATTATCCTTTCGGCATTGTCCAATATCTTGCCGCACTTATCCATGCTTAGATGTTTGTCGAGGAGAACAATTTGTCGGTTTTTGTTTTTCATTTTTGTCGGATTTGATATGTCAAAGAAACATCCCCAAAGCCCTGAAAAAAATAGAGCTTTAAACCGATTAGCAGTAAGAAATATCGGGAGTTAGCTGTAGAATTATAACTACATGAATATGCAAGTGAACAGGGGGGTCGCTCAGATAAGTTTGTTTTCCAGCGCATACCGGGTCAGGTCGGCATTCGTTTTCATTTTCATCTTTTCCATTACCCTTGCGCGGTATGTGCTTACGGTAGTGATGCTTAGAGAAAGTTTTTCAGCAATGTCAGACACGGACTTGCCTGAAGCAATGAGCTTGAAAACATCAAACTCGCGATCGGAAAGTAGTTCATGTGGTGGTCTGTCGGTATCGTCATCCAGCGCTCCAGCCAGTTTTTCCGCGATGGCTGCCGAAATATATTTGCGTCCTTGCAATATCCTGTGCACTGCCTTTATCAACTCATCGGTTGCAGTATCCTTGCTTAAATAGCCGGCGGCACCTGCCTTCAGCGCCCTGATAGCATATTGCTCTTCGGGATGAATGCTCAGTATCAGGACAGGCAGTTTCGGAAAATTTTGTTTTACGTGCTCCACTACATCAAGCCCACTTCGTCCCGGCATGGAAAGATCACATATGATAAAGTCCCACTGATCTGTAAGAGTTTTTTTGATGACGGCCTCCGCATCGTTCACTTCTTCAATGACGGCGGAAGGAAATTCCTCCAGTAAGATTTGCCGGAGTCCTTTACGAATCACCGCGTGATCATCTGCAATGAGAATGCGCATAAAACAGGTTTAATTAAAATTAATTTTCAAGGGGTACCGAAACAATCAGAGAAGTTCCTTTGCCACGTTCGCTTTTCAATTCAAATTTGCCTCCCATTACAAATGCCCTTTCTTTAATTCCGAGGAGACCAAAACTCTTTTTCCTGGTATCTCTATCCAGGTTTATTCCTTTTCCATCGTCCCTGATCTCTAAAATAATTTTATTACCCGAAATTTTCAAACTGCTGTTTATTTCGTGCGCGTTCGCATGACGAGCAGCATTGGTCAACGCTTCCTGGTAAATTCGAAACAGGCCTGTGCTTTTTCCAGCCGGCAAGTCTATCTCCGGCGGATCAGCAACAAAATTCACCTTTATGCCAAATCTCTTTTCAACTTCCTGGCTATGCCATGCCAGTGCGGCTATCAACCCAAGGTCATCGAGCATGCTTGGGCGAAGATTTGATGATATTCTTCGTACAGACTTCACGGTTTCATCAATCAGGTCGATCATCTCCCTAACCTTTTCCTTTGTCCTTTCATCAGCTGTTTCCAGTTTTTTATTCAACCATGTAACTTCCATTTTTAATCCTGTAAGCTGTTGCCCCAATTCATCATGGATGTCACGGGCTATTTGTATTCTCTCTTCTTCCCGTATGTTTTGTAGATGCGATGAAAGGTTGCGAAGCTCCTGGTTCATCTGCTGCAATTCACCCTCTGCGTTTTTGCGCTCGGTAATATCCTGCACCAGTGAAAGCACGCTGATCACATTGCCGTCATTATTCCTTAGTACAGAATTGAACCACTCACACCATATCACCTGGCCATTCCTGTATAGTTCCGGTGCTGCACCTGCGTTTTTTCGATCTTCCCTGATACAAGGTCATCAGCTATTCTTTTTACCCATGGACGATCTTCCTCATACACCTTGCTGAACCAGTCGAGCTGCCCCGATGTGGCTTCCTTTTCTGTCCACCCAAATATTTCTTCAGCCCGTTTCGACCACGATTTCGGCGTAATTTCTTTACCCCATTCAATGAATGCGAGTGGGGAATTGTCAATATGAAAGAAGACCCTGTCTCTCGCTGTCTTTAAGGCTTCTTCCGTTTTCTTCAAATCCGTGATATCCGTCCGTATGGCTAAGTATTGATAGGGTTTACCCTTTTTGTTGAGAAAGGGAACTATCGTGGCGTCAACCCAGTACAAGGTTCCGTCCTTTGCCTTGTTGCGAAATTCACCCCTCCATATGTTCCCGTTCGCGATCGTGGTCCATAAGTTTTTGATATATGATTTCGGATGGAAACCCGAATTAATGATTCGATGATCCTGGCCAATCAGCTCGTCGGGAGTATATTTCGATATCTTGCAAAAATTTTCGTTTGCATATTTTATAATCCCTTTTTGATCGGTAATAGAAATAATGGACGACTGGTCCAATGCGTATTTGTAATCTGCTATTTCCTGTTCGTCTTTTCGACGTTTTACGGCAAGTTCAATGGCATTCGGTAACCGTTGCAGCCTGTCTTTTAAAATATAATCGTCGGCGCCCGACTTAATAATATTTGCAGCAAATTCATCGGGCATAGTGCCAGTTACCAGAATAAAAGGAATAAATAACATTCGATCCCTGACAATTCTTAACGCTTCCGTCGCGTCAAACTGGGGGAGAGAATTGTCGCTGAGAATAAGATCGGGATGAAATTCCTCCAATGCCTCCAGGAAACTCTGCTTGTCCATAGTTAAGCGAAATTCGTAAGGCAGGTTTAGCTTTTTAAGAAACCGCTGAATGATCTCCGCATCGGTGGCACTGTCCTCAAGCATTACTATTTTTAACGCCGCTGTCATAACTTGTTCGAGAGGTTTGGTGGTTGATTTAACAATACCCAATAAAAACCGAGATTCCTGATCGCTTCGGCAAATCGCTCGAAATTTACCGGTTTTACGATGTAACTGTTGGCACCCAGGTCATAACATTTTTGTATGTCGGGGCTTTCTTTTGATGAGGTAAGAATCACAATGGGTATTGCCCGCGTTTGTGGATCTGCTTTCACTTTTTTCAATACTTCCATGCCATTTACTTTCGGCATTTGAATATCGAGTAAAATCACCTTTGGTCTATATAAGACATCTCTCACGTCTGCAAATTTTCCCGTCGCGAAAATAAAATCAAGAGCTTCCTCGCCATCCTTCACATGAAAAAGATTATTGGCCAGGTTGTGTTTTTTTAGTTCGCGTATGGTCAACTCAGCGTCGCTGATATTGTCTTCCACGAGCAAGACATCGACTGAATTAGGACTCATATTGATGGCATTATTTGATATTTAAAATTTCTTTCCCATATTCGTCAGGCCGACGGTAAGGAAAAATAAAAGCTGGCACCTCTCCCTTCCTGTCCTTCTGCCCATACCTTACCCCCGTGCTTGGAAATAATTTTCTCAACCAATGCAAGGCCCACGCCTGTTCCTTCAAATTCCTCCGCGTTATGAAGCCGCTGGAAAACCTTAAACAACTTATCCTTATATTTTTCATTAAACCCCACCCCATCATCCTTTATAAAAAAACTGGTTTGACCCTCGCGATGGAAACTTCCAATTTCAATATGGGAATGTGGCTTATTGCCTGAATATTTGATTGCGTTCGAAATAAGATTCACCCAAACCTGGCGGATGGTATTGATATCGGCCTTAACAGGCGGCAAGGGTTGGATAACCCACTGGATATGACGTTCACCATTTTCCGGAGCAAGGTCACCAATTATTTCCCTGATCATGGCACCTGAGTCAATATTGGTCTTGACGATGTCCTGCCGGCCCAGCCGCGAAAAAGTAAGCAGATCATCGATAAGATGACCCATCTTTAGTGTATTATTCCTGATGACCGAAGTGATCCTTCTTGCTTCGTCATCCAGTTTGCTGCTATAATCCTCTTCAAGGATAGCCGTAAATCCAATGATCGCCCTCAAGGGTGCCCGCAAATCATGTGATACGGAATAAGTAAATGCTTCCAGTTCACTGTTCGTTCGCTTTAATTCATTCTCCAGGTTTTTTCGTAAACTGATATCACGAACTGAAGCCGATACCAGCAAGCCCTCTTCCGTTTGTATCGGGGACAAACTGATCTCAACGGGAAACCTGGTCTTATCTTTTTTTACAGCATTCAATTCAAAGCCTTCCCCCATTTGTCTTACCCGGGCCGCATTAATAAAGTTTTCGCGATGGTTCATGTGCCGTCCGTGCAGCTCATGAGGAATCAATATTTCGACGGGCTTTCCAATCATCTCCTCACGGGTATAGCCAAAAAGATTCTCGGTCTGCCGATTTATCATCTGGATCAAACCCTTCTCATTCACAATCACAGTTGCATCCGGTGCAGAGTCGAGGAGTGCGCGAAATTTGTCCTCTAACTTTTTCCGGCCCGTGATATCACGAACAGAAGCCGATACCAGCAGTCCTTCCTTCGTTTGAATCGGGGACAAGCTGATTTCCACCGGGAATGTCGTTCCGTTCTTTTTAACGGCATTCAATTCCAGACCAGCACCCATTGACCTAATTTTCGGTGCTCTGAAAAAATGCTGGCGGTGGCTAACATGTTTTTCTTTTACGTCGACTGGTAACAACAGCTCTACTGTCTTTCCTATTATTTCCTCGCGCGCATAGCCAAATAGATTTTCTGTTTGGTGATTGATCATTTCAATAATGCCTTTCTCATTTACAATCACGGTGGCATCCGGGGCCGCATCGAGAAGCGCTTTAAATTTCTGTTCTGATTTTTTCCTTTCCGTAATATCCCTGATAGAGGCTGATATTAAAATACCCTCATCAGTTTGCAATGGAGACAAGCTAATTTCAACGGGGAATCTTGTAGTATCTTTTTTTATGGCTTCCAGTTCCATTCCAGCACCCATGGATCGCACCCGCGGTACTTCCACAAATTTGGCGACGTGACGACTGTGAGCAAATTTTAACTCCTCCGGTATTAATATTTCCACAGGCTTTCCAATCAACTCCGAACGGTCATAACCAAACAACTCCTGCGTTTGATGATTGACCATTTCAATAATGCCCTTGTCATCCACTATCACTGTTGCATCCGGTGCAGCATCAAGGAGGGCTCTAAAAATGTCATTACCGAAATTATTATCGTGCAAGTATTTCTTCATACCGAATTGAGCTGTACCAATGATTAGTTAGAATCGAAACGTTGCTACCAATTCAAGACGCTTTTGTCCATATGGCGAGGGAGGCGAAAATCAAACGATAGTTTAAAATTACAAAATTGATCCCTAAAAAGACATTTGTGTCAGAATTAGGGTACTGCCTCCTTTTGTAAATTTTTGGTTACGGAAAAAGACCTGAATTTGACATCCCTGGCTTTGGTACCGCTTGGCCTCGCACAACGTAAAAAGCTATGAACCTGTGCCGTAGAACTTCTCCGTTGCTTCTTCGAAGTCAGGAATTTTGATCATAGAGACGGTGCTGAGTTGAAAGTTTATATAGATCGAACAACCCCTGCCCGGAGAAGATATGATTTGAACCCCACCGTTAAACGTTTCCGCCCGGTTAATGATGTTCGTAATGCCGAGACCCTTCCTTTTTGCGTTAATGTCGAAACCACAGCCATTATCTTCAATATCTAATGCGATCTTATTGTTCCCGTGCCTGAGGCGTATATAAACTTTAGAAGCCCGGGCATGTTTGCGTATATTGTTTAGTTGCTCCTGGATGATGCGGTACAGGGAGATTTTAAGATCGTCACTCAGCTTATCTTCATCAAGATGCGAGATCATATGTTCAACGGTTTTTTTTCCGTCGATCTGGTTGTATTCATCCACGATCTCTTCAATAGATTCCCTTAAGGTCAGGTCGCCCAGCGTGGGAGGTGTGAGGAATCGCGACAGCTTGCGCAGCTCTTCAATGCAGGAATTGATCAGGTTTTTACTGCGATTGAGCATTTCTTCCTGCTTGTCGGGATTATGTACGGCATTCTCAATAAACAATTTGGACGATGACAGGATTTGATTGACATTGTCATGTAACTCCCTTCCCAATTCCAACCTTTCTTTTTCCTGTGCCTTAATGGTAGCCCTCGTGATCTCCTTCTGCCTGTTGATTTTTTGCTTGTTGATCTGGTCGGTCAGGTAATGTTTTTCTTTTATGGCCTCCGCTAATTTTTGCTCCGCGTGTTTGCGATCAGTGATATCCTGGCAGGTGCCTATCATCTTTTCCGGTTTGCCATTTGAGTCGTAGAAAATATCTGACCGTTCATAAACAATTTTGGTTTCACCATTTCTTAAAATGATTCTATGCTCAATATCGTAAGGAATCCCGGTTTCGATGCTCTTTTGAACAGCAGTTAGGATACGCGGCCGGTCATCTTCGGGCACATGACTGAAAAAAAGTTCATTGCTTACCTGTGCTTCCCCCGGTTCATATCCAAATATTCTGCAGGTTTCATCAGACCAGGTGACGCTACTATCGATAAGTGGATTTGACTGATCCAGGTGAAGTTCCCAGCTCCCGGTTTTCGAGATCCGTTGCGATGCTAACAAATGCGCTTCGTTTTGCGAAAGCCTTGCGTGGGTCTCAAGGAGTATTTTGTTTTTCGTGCGCAGCCTGGCAACAACCTTCAGGATGATGATTCCTATGGCAATCAGGATTGCAACCCTTATCCCAATCAGCATATTGATCAGCGCAATCGATCTTTTGAAATAAGCAGTCGCCGCCACCTCTTTAACTCCAATCTCATTGACGAGTACTGTGGAAAGTGAGGAGATAGCTTTTTGTAAATCATCATAACTCTTTTGCTGAATTGACCGATAATACCGGATTGCCTGTTGCTGGTCCGTTTTGAAACCGATAAGAGCCATGCTTGTTTTCTTGTCCTGCTCCCACGCTAGCTCAAGTTTATTGAAGGCGTCCTTCTCTCCATTTTCAAGGAACTGGCGATACCTGGCAAGATTGTTATTATTTTCCTCCAGCAGCTCATTTAGCTTCAATTCTCCGTTATTCGCAATTTCTGACGGATGAAATACTTTATCAATGGTGATTGTTTGAACAAGTTCGAGGTCCTCACGGCATTTCAACAATAAACTGAGCTTGGTATTGGTTTTATGGGCCAGGTCCTTGTACTTATCCGCTATTTTATAATTGGCTTCATAAATTTGGAGGGCCGCGATGAATGTGAGCAGGCAAAGAGAGAGATAGCCAACAAAAACAAACCAATTGGTGGTGATGTTCTTCAGAACTTTTTTCATAGCGGGGCCTGGTTTTTAGCGGATATGGGCTTGAAAAATAGACTTTTTTTATTGAACAATCAAATACAAAAACCGTTTTATTGGGATACACAATAAAAGCCACAACAGCGCGTTGCCTCTTGCAGACTCTGACTTGAAAAAAAAGAGCAACACCGGAAATGTTGCTCTTTCGGGAACAGTTATTTAGTCGTTTTTTTTGAAAATGTTTTCAGAGTTCCGGATCATTTGACCCGGGAGTTTCTGTTTCAAACCGGATGGCCTGGCTTATGTTCCTTTAGTTAGCCTTTGATCTTAGTGTGTAGCTACCGCCTGTGTCTTTTCATAGAGTTTGCTAACACTTTTCCAGCTAATCACATTCCAGATTGCTTTTAGGTAATCAGGCCTCTTGTTCTGATATTTTAAATAATACGCATGTTCCCAAACATCAACTCCTAGTATGGGAGTACCTTTTACTTCTGCCACATCCATCAGGGGATTGTCCTGGTTAGGTGTTGAGGTGATCTCTAATTTGTCATCTTTTACAATTAGCCAGGCCCAGCCGCTTCCGAATCTCGTTGTGCCAGCCGTATTAAATTTTTCCTGGAAAGCCTCAAAAGAACCAAAGGTGGAATCAATTGCATCAGCTAATTTTCCTGAGGGTTTGCCGCCGGCGTTGGGGGCGAGGATAGTCCAGAAAAAAGAATGATTCCAGTGACCACCCCCATTATTCCGCACAGCCGGAGAAATTTTACCAGCGCTGGCGATTAACTCTTCCAAACTCTTATTTTCATGCTCGGTGCCGGCAATGGCTTTATTCAAATTGTCAACATAGGCCTGGTGATGTTTGCCATGATGTATCTGCATGGTCTGACTGTCTATATGCGGTTCCAATGCATCGAAGGCATATGGTAACGCAGGTAAGGTAAATGCCATAACAAAAGATTTAAGATTAAAAATTCGAATTGTTCTAAACAGACTACAAAATTAGCTCCTTAAAGTTTACGGGAATTGTTTCTTATTTGCAAAATTATACCCGCCGGGGCGCATTCAAAGTTGATCAGTTCATTTTTTAGTAACTTCCTTTTTTTCTTCTATTTAAAGAACAAAATATGAAAGACAAATTTTCTTCCGATCAATCCCGCAGAACGTTTATCAATAAAGTAACTAAAGGTGCATTGGCCTATTCATTTATACCCAATATTATTTCGGGAAAGGGTAAAGGAAATGACATCGAATTCTTAAAAAGAGCTGAGAAATATTCAGCCAACGACCAGATCCAGATAGGCCTGATTGGGGCAGGTGGAATGGGAAATGCGGATGCGGATACTGCGAGCACTGTGCCCGGCGGGAAAATTATAGCTGCCTGCGATTTGTATGACGGAAGGCTTGAGGCAGTGAAAAAAAAGTATGGCAATGATATTTTTGTCACAAAAGATTACAGGGAAATCTTATCGAGAAAGGATATTGATGCCGTTATAGTAGCCACTCCTGATCATTGGCATAAGGACATTTCCGTGGAAGCAATGAACAGCGGAAAATCTGTTTATTGTGAAAAACCAATGGTGCATGATATCACGGAAGGGCCGGCCGTAATAGAGGCGCAGACAAAAAATAAAGTCGTGTTCCAGGTTGGAAGCCAGGGCATGAGTTCATTGGGAAATGAAAAAGCAAAGGAATTGCTGGCTGCCGGGGCAATTGGCAAATTAAATTATGCCGAAGGTTTTTGGGCCCGCAATTCTCCTTTTGGCGCCTGGCAATATGATATACCCGCAGATGCTTCGGACAAAACAGTGGACTGGAAACGTTTTCTTCACAATTACCCGGATCGTCCTTTTGATGCCAAAAGATTTTTCCGCTGGAGGTGTTACCGGGATTATGGAACAGGTGTTTCCGGTGATCTGTTTGTCCATTTATTCTCCAGCCTGCATTTTATTACAAACTCGGTGGGACCCCAAAAAATAATTGCCATGGGCGGTTTGAGATATTGGAAGGACGGACGTGAAGTACCGGATATTTTAATGGGGATGTTTGATTATCCCGAAACAGAAAATCATCCCGCATTCAATTTATCGCTACGTGTGAATTTTGTTGACGGCACCGCTGACAATACCTACCTGAGGCTCGTGGGCAACGAAGGAAGCCTGAATGTAGAATGGGATAAGGTAACCCTTGCAAAGAGTAAAACTTATGCGGCCGCCGACGATCCGCTAATGAAGACCAAACAAAATAAAATGGAAGAAACCGAATATGATCGCAAGAAAATGTTGCCCCCTGACAGCACCGTATTTAAAGCCGAAGAAGGATATAAGGGCGCGCATTTTGATCATTTTTACAATTTCTTCAGTTGTATCCGAAATGGTAAAAAGATTTCAAGGGAAGACGCTTTGTTTGGATACCGCGCTGCTGCGCCGGCATTATTGTGCAACGACAGCTATTTCCAGGAAAAAGGAATCAGGTGGGACCCGGTAAAACTTAAGTTGATCAGTTAAAAGATTTTTATGAAGAAAAATATGTCTTATTTGTTTCTGACGGCGCTGATCTTTCTTATATCTGTTTGCAGCCTGGCACAGGAAAAAAATAATGTGCTCTCCGATCAGGAAAAAAAAGACGGCTGGCAATTATTATTCGATGGTAGCAGTATGAGTGGGTGGCGCACTTATAAAAACAAGCCAACCAATAGTTGGGAAATGAGCAACAAAGAGCTCCATTGCAAAGGCAGTGAAACAGACAAGAGTGATAGGCGTGCCGATCTCATAACTACGAATGTCTATGAGAATTTTGAATTGAGTATAGAATGGAAAATATCGAAAGCAGGCAACAGTGGTATCATGTACCATGTAACAGAGGACTACGATGAGCCGTTCATGAGCGGGCCGGAGTATCAACTTATCGATGATGATGGATTTCCTGAAAAACTGGAAGACTGGCAAAAAACCGGCGCCGATTATGCCATGTACACCACAAGCTCAAGACCCACCAAACCTGTGGGCGAATATAATTTAACAAAGATCGTCGTAAACGGAAGTCACCGGGAGTACTGGCTCAATGGCGTGAAGGTGCTCGAATTTGAAGCCTGGACGCCCGACTGGAATAAAAGAAAAATGGAAGGTAAGTGGAAGGATGCACCCGGGTATGGTATGTCAAAAACCGGGTTTATCTGCCTGCAGGATCATGGAAGTGAAATCTGGTTTAGAAATATCAAGATAAAAAAACTGTGATCATTATTTCAGACGGTGTATTTTTTTTCCTTTTTCTGTAAATGTTTCGATTATCCCGGTTGCGTCCAGGTCATTCTTTACTGTCACGGTATACCATCCAACCGCTCCTTTAAATATTGTTCCCTGGTCTTTAAAACATTTTTTTACACCTGTGACTAGATCTGTGTACGTAATGCCCTGCTTATTTTTTTTCAAGGTATGACAGATCGCTTTTCTGAACAGCTCATAGATGTTCTTGTCAATATTCATTTTTCTGCCCGTGTTGGGATTAAGGCATTCAATTTTTTTATTTGATTTGGAAGCCATATTTATCTTTTCTTTTTGAAAAAATCTTTCATCAGTTGTCCGCATTCATCCTTTAGCACTCCATGTACGATTTCAGTTTTAGGATGAAAGGGCCAGTTAGCCGCAGTGATCCTCTTGTAACCATTCTTTTCATCGTCGGCACCCCACACAATCTTTTTTAATTTACCCCAGTACATTGCTCCTGCGCACATGAGGCAGGGTTCCACCGTGACGTACAGGAAAGCCTGGGGCAAATATTTTCCAGCCACATAATTAAACGCTGATGTTAGCGCAATCATTTCGGCATGCGCCGTGGGATCGTTTAGTTTTTCGGTCATATTATGTCCCCTCGAAATGACCCGGTCATTCAAAACCACGACAGCGCCAATGGGAATCTCATCTTCCTCATAGGCAATTCGGGCTTCCTTCAAAGCGAGCATCATAAAATATTCATCGGTCATAGCCCATCGAAGATATAATTTTTATGGAACGACCGGATTTCAGGGTCATCATCTGCAGACTGATCCATTGGCCTTATAAAAATCGGAGAGATTTAATAAAAGGTTGAAAAAAATGCTAACTGAAGTAACTATATAGAATGATTTTTTTTACTGTCAAAAATGAAGAACGACCTCGCTGTATTCATATCGTTTCTCATTGAGAAAAGAATGCGCCATTCCTTTTCTTTTTTAGGCTCCGGATTTGCTTAACAGCTGAGCCCGTTGCAAATATTTCGGCATGCACAAGGCATATTTCCCATCGAAACCTCTTTCAAAAAAAAAATTAATTACCGGGGGCAACTTTATTTGGCTTAAAAACGAATAGTAGTATAACCTCGCGTTTCCTTCCCCCTGGAATACCCTATTTAATAATTCTGGCTTATTCTGAAGTTAATTTCTAAAAATTCTTTTTTAGGCACACGTCTATTTTTTCATCTTAAATCAATTGGTATGAAATCAAATTTTATCAAGTCAAATTATCTTGCTGCAGTTGCGTGCGTATTCATATTCACATTGGTGATCAGTTGTCAGAAGGATCGAAAAATACTTAAAGATTTTCAGCAGGTGAATCTTGTTGGGGACAATGACGAATATAGCCCTGCGCATATTGATGCCAATCTCATTAACGGTTGGGGGCTATCCTTTCCCACATCAGGACCCGCCTGGGTTTCAGCCGAAGGAACCGGGAAAACTTTGATCTTTTCCGGAGATGGCGTCGCTGTTGCTATATCGCCCGTGGGTATTCCCGGAGCAGGCAAATCGATGGTAGGTCACCCGACCGGGCAGGTATTCAATAGCACCTCCGATTTCAAGCTTCCCAATGGCAACCCGGCAAAGTTCATTTTTGCAGGTGCCGATGGAGCCATCTCCGGCTGGAACGGAGGCACTGATGCTATAAAAATGGTGGACGATTCTCCCGATGCTTCTTACCTCGGTATTACAATCGCTTCGGACGGCGCGGATAATTTTTTGTATGTGGCCAACTTTGCTGAAAAGAAAATTGATGTATATGACAAAGACTGGGCAGAAGTGGAGAAACCCTTTACTGATCCTTTTCTTCCCCACGATTATTCCCCTTTTAATATTCAAAACGTCGGCGGAAAATTATTTGTGATGTATGCTAAGTTAGGTGACGATGGTGATGAGGTAAAGGCACCAGGCAATGGTTTTGTTGACGTTTATAATCCCGACGGCTCACTGTCAAGACGCTTTGCTTCCCGTGGGCCATTAAATGCTCCATGGGGTGTAACAGAAGCACCTGCCGGATTCTGGGGCGACGGAAACATTCAAAATGTGATCCTTGTCGGCAATTTCGGCGATGGCCGTATCAATGCGTACAGCCCTCTCGGTTTCTTTCTCGGTCAACTGAGGTCAAACGGCAACCCTATCGTTATCGATGGCCTCTGGGGCATCGCATTTGCGCCCGCAACGTCAACCGCCATCAATCTCAATTGGCTTTATTTTGCCGCCGGACCCGATGACGAGGAACATGGCTTGTTCGGCTACATTAAAAAAAGAGAATAATAGGTGATTTAAGGCAAAAAAATTTCAAGATAAAAGGCCGAGATTTTCCTGGCCTTTTTTGTTAATGAAAGATTATTGAAGGGAAGGGTCATGAAAGGTGTCCCCCTGATTCATATCGCCGGTATCGAATCCCTTTTTGAACCAGTACATTCTCTGTTTTGACGTGCCGTGAGTAAATGATTCGGGTACCACATACCCCTGTGATTCCTTCTGCAGCCTGTCATCCCCAATGGCATTGGCCGCATTTAATGCTTCATCGATATCGCCAGCTTCTAAAATGTTCATCATTCTCTGTGCGTGGTGAGCCCAAACCCCGGCAAAAAAATCTGCCTGCAGTTCCAGCTTGACCGAATATTTATTGTATTCGCCTTCGCTCAATTGTTGGCGCAACCGGTCCATTTTATCAGAAATGCCAAGAAGCTTTTGAATATGATGCCCGACTTCGTGGGCTATAACATATGCTTCGGCAAAATCGCCCGGCGCCTGGAAACGGTCTTCCAGTTCCTGGTAAAATGAAAGATCAATGTACACCTCCTGGTCACCCGGGCAATAGAATGGTCCTGTCGCAGAACTCGCCATACCACAGGCTGATTCTATACTATTGCTAAAGATTTCCAGCCTTGGTTTTATATATTCCTTCCCATTTGCATTAAACAGTGAATCCCATACATCTTCTGTATACCCAAGCACTACCTTCACAAATTTTACTTTCTCATCCTGAGCTGCTTTTTGCTCTGGTGTCAATTCTTGCGTCTGTCCGGGCAATTGGACCTGGTCAGACGAATCTCCTCCTCCAAGAAATAATTTAATTACGAGAAAAATAACACCAATAATGCCACCACCAATTGCCACGCCACCTCCTGTAGACATACCGCGACGGTCATCAACATTTGAACTTTCCCGGCCCCCTAGCCAACGCATACAAAAAATTTAAGTGTTTATAAAATTAATCCTTTTAAAAATTCGCATGATTTGTTTTTTAAAAAGAATTCGCTGTGCCCCAGTGCAGGCATTTTGATTAAACCAAATCCGTCTTCTCTCCCAGCCTTGCTGACTCACCTTCATCCAGATCATCGTTTTCATTGTGAGCGCTGAGATCCGCATCACTGCTTATGTCTTTTTCCGCTTGCCGTAGGGCTTTTGTATTTTTTCTTTTTTGTTCGGAATCAATTTCACCCGGCAATGGATTTTCATGATGTGGCTTTTTATCATTGGGGTTTTGATTTGCCTTTGGACGTTTCATATATACGATTTGGAAAGGATACAGAAAAATTTGTGCCGTACTGGATTTCATAGGCCCAGGCGGGAAAATCAATTGAATTTTTTATATTAGTGATCCGCTGCCTCCTGAAAGCCCCTCCTTCATCTCAAATCATTTTTATGACACGGCTTCATTCAGTCCTCCTTGTAGCAACAGCATTTATGGCTGCCTTTCAGCAACAGGGGCCGGAAACAAAAAATTTCTCTATCAAAAAACTGGCGCCGGGAATATGGGCAGCTATTCAAAATGATAACGGTGGCCACGCCATTTCAAATTCGGGCATTGTTGACCTCGGAAATAAAACCCTGGTATTTGATGCTTTTATAAATCCCGATGCGGCCGCGGAATTAAAACATGTAGCAGAGCAACTAACCAAACACCATGTGTCATTTGTAATAAACAGCCACTATCATGACGATCACATCCGCGGCAACCAGGTCTTCAGCCCGGCCGCTTCTATCATCAGCACGGAATGGACAAAGAATGAAATGAAAAAAGCTGAACCCGAAGAACAGGACTGGGCAAGAAAACATACAGCAGCCAGCTTAGAAGCAGCGAAACAAAAATTAAAATCAGCCGCAGGAAGTGAAAAAGAGGAGGCCATTATGTGGGTAGGCTATTATGAGGCGATTGAACAATCATTGCCGCACTTACGGACTACTTTGCCTGATATTACGTTTCATGACTCCATGTGGATCTACGGATCAGAAAGAAATGTGCTGTTAGTAGAATGCAGGAATGGACATACCGCCAGCGATGCAGTCATGATATTGCCGCAGGAAGGAATCGCATTCATGGGAGACGTGCTGTTCGTTGAACGACATCCCTGGTTTGGTGATGGCAATCCGGAAAGCCTGAAAAAACATCTCGAGGATTTTTATCAGAATGCTTCTTTAAAACAATTTGTCCCGGGTCATGGTCCTGTAGCGGGTAAACAAGCGTTGCAAACCCTGATACAATATATTAACTCCCTTCAGCACCTGGCAGCGGATGCGATACAAAAAGGCGAACCAGACTCCGTGTTTACGAAACGGGATGTGCTGCCGGAATATAAGGACTGGTGGTATGGAAGATTTTATCCCGATAACCTCGAGGCTGTATACATGGAGGCGAAGATGAAAAAATAGTTCAGCTAAAGTGATGATTTGAGCATTTCACATTTGTGGCGGCAGGTAAATAAGATTCTACAAAATAAATCAGATATTTTTATGCTCATATGATGCGAGCCACTTCATCCTACAGGCGACTAAGAATTCTGCCGCTCGCTGCAGTCATATTTCTCACTGTTTCAGGAGGTCCTTATGGTTTGGAGCCGCTTTTGACTTATGCGGGAAGAAATGGTTCCCTTTTGCTACTCATCATAACGCCGCTTCTATGGGATGTTCCAACCATTTTCGTGGTGATGGAACTAAACAGCATGATGCCTGTAACCGGGGGATATTATCAATGGGTAAAAAGGGCCCTGGGAATACGATGGGCCTGGTATGAAGGCTGGTGGACCTGGCTTTATACATTTGTAGACCTGGCCATTTACCCGGTATTATTTGTTGAATATGCCTCTTTCTTTTTTCCTGAAATAGTGCATTATAAAATTCCGATTTGTCTCGTCATCATTTGGGCGGGTGCCGCTTTTAATATTTTGGGTATTGTCCCTGTAGGAAGGATTTCTTTGGTGCTCAGTGCAGCGGTTGTAGTTCCTTTTCTAATTCTCTTCGCGATTCATTTTTCCAATCATGCCGCATCTTTTCATTTGCCGTCGCTTTCATTACATGGCATTGGTTTTTCTTCGCTGGGTATGGGGTTATATACAGTGATGTGGAATTTTTTGGGATGGGATAATACAACCACTTACGCGGAAGAAGTGAATAAACCTGTCCGAACTTACCTGGCTGCAACGGTGATCGCCTTCTTCGTCACGTTTGGCATTTATTTCATGGCGGTAACGACAGCCTTGTCTTCAGGTATGAATCTTGATTCGCTGACCGATCAGGGTTTTCCTTCATTAGGTTCTTTCGTTGCAGGAAAATGGCTTGCAGTCATCCTGGCTTGGGGTGGCATGGCTAGTGCGTTAGGCTTGTTTTCTGCAGTACTGCTTTCCGTGTCACGAGTACCTAAGGTAATGGCTGATGATCGCCTTCTTCCTGAAAAGCTTCATACACTTCATCGCAAATACAACACACCTTATATATCCATCATTATTTGCGCTTTGGTTGTAAGCGGAATGATTTTATGGACCTTCGGAGACCTGTTGATCATTGATGTGACCTTGTATGGCGCGGCTTTGTTCCTTGAATTTATCAGCCTTATTATTTTCCGGATAAAACTTCCTCACGAGAAACGGCCTTTTAGAATTCCGCTGAATGTCGCGGGATTATTTCTTCTGATCCTGGTGCCCACAAGTGTCTACAGCATTGCCCTGGCAAGCGCCTTTTCAGTCGAAGGGAAAAGGCTTGCACCGGCACTTTTTGCAGTGGGTGCATTGCTGTCTGCCGAAGTGGTGTGGAGAGTTATAGCATTCAGCAGAAAAAAAATTGAATGACTAAGGCATTGGCGGAGGGAAAAATCAAACATACTTCCCAATTATGGAATTCCCTTTTCTCACTCTTGTTCTCAGGTCTTAGTGGCACTTTCCTGGTGAAGAGAACCAGTGAAAATTTTTTATTCTGATTGAAGTCTTTCTGATATGGCTTCCTCGAGGCTGTCCGGCATGGTAGAGGAATCATCATCAATAGCCCGAAGTTGCCCCAGGCTTGAATCCCAGGTAAACACATGTTCAGGACTCCCATTGAAACTTACCCTATATCGTGTTTCGCCATTAAATGTAAAAGGTGCAGCCTTTACCATGTACGGCACACTGTCGACAAGAATATCAAATTTTCTTTCGCCTGGTTGCGGGGGTTTCATTGGTTCTCTTTCATCACCGGGATTGCCATCAGGAACCTCATGATGCCCCGAAGGCAGGTCGGTTCGTTTCGGCTTATCGTAGTTTGATTTTCGCCGATTATCTCTATTTTCCAGGTCCCTCTCACGACTGCTGTCGGAAGCCTCTCGCCTGATCTTTTCTGGTCTTGCCATACTAATTTATTTGAGTATTGAGTAATAAATAACCGCACAGCAATTATGCCAGAGGCAACGCCCATGAGCAAAGGGAACGAAGCAATCCGAAATCAAAACTCGTCATTTTCACCTAACTTACTTTCAGTAAAAACTCAATACGTTGGCAGATCCGCTGATCCATAAGCTTCAAACATTGCGGTTATTTTATAATAGCGGCAAGACAAGGCCTTATGACTTTCGAAAGCAACAGTTAAAAAAATTGAGATCAGCGATTTTTCAACATGAAGAGGAATTACATGATGCCCTGCATTTTGATCTCAAAAAAAGTCCTGAAGAAAGCTGGGTTACTGAAACGGGCTTCCTCGTGAGTGAAATTAATTCCGCACTCAAAAACCTTCGGCAATGGATGCGACCGGAAAAAGTAAAAACTAACCTGGTCAATTTCCCGTCTTCAAGCCACGTGATGAGAGAACCTCTCGGTGTTGTACTTATTATCGGCCCCTGGAACTATCCCCTGCAACTTTTATTTACTCCCCTGGTAGGAGCCATAGCAGCCGGCAACTGCGTGGTATTGAAGTCGAGTGAATTTGCTCCTGCTACCTCAGCGATCATGAAAAAGATAATCACGGAAAATTTTTCAGAAGAGTATATTTTATTCACAGAGGGAGACGGTGCCAGAATTGTTCCCGGGATGATAAGCAATTTTCGCTTTGACCATATTTTTTATACGGGAAGCATTCCGGTAGGCAGAATCATTTATAAAATGGCAGCCGATCAGTTAGTGCCTGTTACATTGGAGTTGGGCGGAAAAAGTCCCTGCATCGTTGAAAGTGATGCAAATATCAACGTGGCCGCCCGGCGCATTGCGATGACAAAATTTTCCAACGCAGGCCAAATGTGTGTGGCTCCTGATTATGTATTGGTGCACAAGAGCGTGAAAGAAAAATTGGTACAGGCTCTGAAGGAAGCCCTGGTCAAATTTTTTTCTGCCGATCCGTCGTCCGATTACAGCTATTGTAAAATAATCAATGAAAAACAATTCAATCGGCTGGTAAGTTATTTATATGGCGGGACTATTGTTCATGGGGGCGGGTATGATCCCGAAAAACTTTACATCGCACCTACCCTTATGGAAAACATTTTGCCCGATGCACCATTGATGAAAGATGAAATTTTTGGCCCCATTCTCCCCGTTATTTCATTTGAAACTTTTGAAGAGGCTAAGGCTGTAATTGACCAACATCCCAATCCGCTTGCGCTCTATGTTTACACGTCGAGCAGCGGAACAGAAAAAGAATGGATAGAGGCCATACCAGCTGGGGGGACATGTGTAAATAATTCAAGCTGGCACCTCACTAACCATTATTTACCCTTTGGTGGCCGGGGAAACAGCGGAATCGGCAATTATCATGGAAAAAATTCGTTTGAAACATTTAGTCATCGCAGGGCGGTAATGAAAACTCCTGTATGGTTTGATCCGGGTATCAAGTACCCCCCATTTAGAGGAAAATTGTGGTTATTTAAAAAAGTAGTGAAGTAATTTTGTTCTGATCGATCTCGACAATGACACCACGACAAAAATTTCTAAAGGCTATATACCCGGTTTATACCCTGTATAAAAGATTGGTGGGGAAGGGAACGACTATCCTGTTTAATAAGAACAGAATTAACCCACCACAATCATTTTACGACCTTTCTGTACAATTGAATAACGGGGCCAAATTCAATTTCGAACAATTAAGAGGGAAAAAAGTACTTCTAGTAAATACAGCGAGTAACTGTGGCTATACCGCCCAATATGAAGGCCTGGAAAAATTATATCAACAAAACGCGGATATGTTAGTAGTCATTGGTTTTCCTGCAAATGATTTCAAAGGACAGGAGAAAGGCACGGACGAAGAAATTGCCCGGTTCTGTAAAATAAATTTTAGGATCACATTTCCCTTAGCCGCTAAAGGCAGCGTGGTAAAGGGCATTAACCAGCACAGCGTTTTTCAATGGCTGACGGACAGGACAAAAAATGGCTGGAATCTTAAACAACCTTCCTGGAACTTTTCCAAATACCTTGTCAATGAAAAAGGCTCACTGGTGAATTTTTTTGGTCCCGCTATCTCTCCTCTGGGTGAAGACATAAAAAAAGCAGTTGCACGAAAAATCAGTTCAACCTGAACGCCGGTAAATTTTTTTGAGTGAGCAGATAGAAATCAGGTAGGAGCTTATGAAGACCACATAACAATAATTTTTTTCTATGACCTACAATGACATCATTGGCGTGATTGGAGTAGCCCTGATCCTCGTGGCTTATTTTTTAAACACCGAGGCCTTAATCGCGGTAAACGGGAAATTGTTTTATGTGATGAACATGATCGGCGCCGCGCTGGCCTGCTATGCATCTTTTCTTATCAGCTATTGGCCTTTTGTGATACTGGAAGGGACATGGACCCTCGTTTCGATCTATGGGTTAATGAGAACGATGAAGATCAAAATGACCTAGCTCTCTCGCTCCGCCGAAGGGGAGAACGATTCAAAATCCGGTAAAGAATCTTTTATGAAGATGCGAGGCTTGTACTCTGAGGCTTCCCCTATCGGGGAAAGTCGGATAGGGGCATCAACCGCAATTGTAAGCCATTGCCTCCATTTCCACTGTTCTCCGCTCAAACTGATAACCGGAATAAACTCTTATGACTTCACAGAGCACTTCGTCAATTTCCTGTATCGACTTTAACGTTACAAGTTTTAAACGATATTCTTTTATGTTCGGAAGGCCCTTTAAATAATTTGTATAATGCCTTCTCATTTCATTGATACCGGGTAATAGTCCCTTCCATGTGACTGAATAATGCAAATGCCTCCTTATAATGTCGACTCTTTGTTCGATAGTCGGAGAAGGCAGGTGTTCGCCGGTCTTAAAGAAATGTTTGATCTCGTTAAATACCCAGGGATAACCAATAGCGGCCCGTCCAATCATGATACCATCAACGCCATAGCGATTTTTGTACTCCCATGCTTTTTCCGGCGAGTCAATATCGCCATTTCCAAAAATGGGGATATGAATGCGGGGGTTATTTTTCACCCTGCCAATTAATGACCAGTCTGCATCGCCTTTATAGAGCTGCGCCCGCGTTCTTCCGTGAATTGCCAGGGCCCTGATACCCACATCCTGCAGGCGTTCGGCCACCTCTTCAATATTTTTTGTTTGCTCATCCCAACCTAATCTTGTTTTTACAGTAACCGGCAACGAGGTTGAATTGATAACTGCCCTGGTCAGCTTTACCATGGTCTCTAAATCTTTTAATACAGCCGCGCCGGCTCCCTTCGTCACAACTTTCTTTACAGGGCAACCAAAATTAATGTCGACGAGATCGGGATTTACAGCTTCCACAATTCTTGCACTCATAGCCATGGCGTCTTCATCGCCGCCAAAAATTTGAATGCCGATGGGGCGTTCATAGTCAAAAATGTCGAGCTTTTGTTTACTTTTAATGGCGTCGCGGATCAATCCTTCGCTTGAAATAAATTCGGTGTACATAAGGTCCACGCCATTGAGTTTGCATACAGCACGAAAGGGCGGATCACTCACATCCTCCATGGGCGCAAGAAGCAGCGGGAAGTCCGGTAGTTGTATATTTCCTATCGAAATCATCAGCACTCATCGATGGATTAATATCATTAATTATTAATTAATAATTAATTTGAGCCTGCAAATTTATTTAATCTTGTCTGTATGGCATATTTCGCGAAGAAAAGAATAAGCTACTGGGGACAATTGGGAATTTTGGCAGCCTTCACGGGTGCCGGCCTCCTGATCGGAGGCCTGGTGAGTTTGATTCCTCTGCTTGGAAAAATGGATTTGGGCAATTTCAAGGGTCTCTCCGCTAAACAGGCCATGGATTCCTTATTTGTTCCTGAAAATGCGAATGTGCTTCGCTGGGTACAATTTCTTACTACCTTTTTTCTTTTTTTTCTGCCCCCGGTCTTTTATGCCTGGTTTTGTCATAAAAAGGCCTTTACTCATTTGGGGTTTAGAAACAGGGTAACAGCATTACAATTTATTGTTGTCATTCTTATCATGGCAGCTTCACTGCCCCTCGTGGGCGCACTGGCCGACCTGACGAAAATGTTACCCTTTTCAAAAATTACTTTTGAAAAGTTCCAGAAGGCTGAAGAAGAATATAATAAACAGGTATCAATCATTGGACGCATGAACGGCTTGGGTGATTATATTCTTTCCCTGGTAATGCTTGCCATTTTGCCGGCTATGTTTGAAGAGACCATTTTCAGGGGTGGCTTGCAGAACCTTTTGTCGAGATGGTGGAAGATGCCTATTTTTTCTATTGTTGTAACCGCCATAATTTTCAGCATTGTCCACGGCTCTTATTTTGGTTTTCTAAGCCGGGCCGTTCTTGGATTTGTACTTGGATGGATGTATTATCGAACCGGAAATATCTGGCTTAATATAATTGCCCATGCGGCTAACAATGCAATCGCTGTAACCGCCATTTATGTATTGCGATTGAAGGACCCGCATGCGGATGTGGCGAAAGCGGATATAAATCTATCGGTCTGGTGGGGCCTAATCTCTTTGGCTGTTATATACGGATTGTTTATCCTTTTTGAGAAGGCAAGTCAGTTTCAAATCAACAAACCGGGCGAGGAAGTGATCATACGGGATGATGATTACAAACAGCCATCCTGGGTTGCTGACCGGCCACTGTAATTCCATGTCATGGCTTTCAACTGGCAAACATTCAGGACGAGAACGCTCACTGCCACCGTCTTTGTTGCAGTGATGTTGGCCGGGCTTCTGATCAATCAGTGGACCTTTTTTATTTTATTTTCCATTATACATTTCGGTTGCTGGTGGGAATACCTCAAATTGATTGAAAAGATCTTTAAAATCATCATAGATGCATCCACTAAATGGATTTTCATGGTGTCGGGCTTTTTATTGTTCCTGGTAATTGGTTTTTACATTCAGCCCAGCTACTTTGAATTCAGGCTGATCCCGTCGAACTTCGAGTGGGCTTTGTATCTCTTTGTGCTCCTTTGCATTGTTGTGATCCTTTTTGTAAATAAAAAATTACCGGCCGCTGCAAAATGGATCTTGTCTGCGGGCTTCGTCTACATTTCCTTTAGCCTGGGATTGATGATCAGTTTTGAGAGAAAAACCTCATTTCACGTACATGATTCCGTTTTTGTGCTGGTTGGTAATTTTTTCCCGATCGCGATCATTGCTTCGCTCTGGGTTAACGATACCATGGCTTACATTGTAGGTTCGCTGATTGGCAAAACGCAGATGTCAGCGATTTCTCCAAAGAAAACATGGGAAGGAACCATTGGAGGAATTATCCTGAGCGTTGCAGTAATTTTCATTCTTTCAAATTTGATCTTTTACTCCGCCGCCATGAATTTCAGCCTGGTGATACTGGCGATTATTGCATCTATCACGGGAACTTTTGGGGATTTTATTGAATCAAAACTTAAACGGATGGCCGGCGTAAAAGACAGCGGCCGCATCATGCCGGGTCATGGTGGCTTTTTGGACAGGTTCGACTCACTTCTTTTCGCTACTCCTTTTGTTTGGCTCTTTGTCTATCTCACTGCCCAGCCTTGATTACCGACGACCAGGCCCGACAGCGGGATTTCTTTCCACTCATCATGCATGACGCGTAACCCATAACGCGTAACCCATAACTCATTACTGATGATCACTGATCACTCACTACTCATTCTTTATCTTTGCAGCAGAATATTCTGAAATGACCATACACAAGGAAGGCTATAAGATCATTGCGTGGAGCTGCATTTTATTCGGAGCAATCAATATGATCTCCTTTTACACTTTCAGTTTTCACAATCCCTGGTTAAGCCGGTTTATTTTTTTAGGGACTCTCATTTTACTGATCCTGGTCATTTCTTTTTTTCGCATCCCTCAGCGCAAATACACGATCGATGAGAACGCCATCGTGGCCCCAGCCGATGGAAAGATAGTGGTGATTGAAGAGATACAGGCTGATGAATATTTTACCGACCGCCGGTTGCAGGTTTCTATTTTTATGAGCCCGCTAAATGTGCACGTGAATCGCAACCCCGTCGGCGGCGAAGTAATTTATAGCAAATATCACCCGGGGAAATACCTGGTTGCCTGGCATCCAAAATCATCCACGGATAATGAGCGCAACACCACCGTATACAAAAATCATGACAAAGAAATTTTAATAAAACAAATTGCAGGCGCGCTCGCGAAACGAATTATTAATTATTTAAGTGTTGGACAGCGGGTTGAACAGGCAGCAGAGATGGGATTCATACGCTTTGGATCAAGGGTTGACATGATCATGCCGTTGCATGTAAAACTGAAAGTGAAGATAGGGACTATGGCAAAGGGAGGTGTTACTGTAATCGCTACCTGGTAATGCGAACCCGAGCCTTTCTTACGCTTTGTCCCTGGCATCTTCTCAAAAAATTTCCTCTAATTCCTTTAAGTTGTTAACCGTATAAGTGGGGTTGACGGTTAATTCCAGCTGAAGGTGATTGACATATACCTGGTCAATGCCTGCATTCATTGCGCCGATTATATCCACCTCAATACTGTCCCCGATCATAATGCACTCATCCGCTCTTGTATTACATTTTTCGAGGGCAAAATCAAAAATCGCGCGGGCCGGCTTCAAACTGTTTGAAACTTCGGAGGTAATTACTTCTTTAAAAAACGGGCTTAGCCCGGAATACACGAGCTTGCTATGTTGGGTTTTTTCAAATCCATTTGTAATTAGGTGCAACAGATAACCCTTAGCGGTTAAATATCCAAGTATTTCCTTTGTGTAAGGAAATAACATAGTTCTTGTGGGCAATAAATCCAAAAAGCGGGCACTTAATTCTTCAGCGAGCCCCTGGTCCGAAATTTTAAAATCGAGAAGCGTAAGCCACATTCTTTTCACTCGTAATTCGTCCTGCTTAATGAACCCATTTCGGTAGCGCTCCCAAAGCCTTTCATTGTGCGCGAGATAGTTTTTGTGGAACCGATCAAAATCATTTACGCCTTTTGCTTCAAGTCCAAGCGTGACATGCAATTCCGACAAGGCGGTCCTTGCATTGGCTTCAAAATCCCACAGAGTATGGTCGAGATCAAAAAAAAGATGGCGGTATGGGGCCTTCCTCTCTCCCGGCGAGGCTTTGCGAATATTTTCCATCTTGAGAGACATTCTTTCTTTTTCAGGATTTAAGTTTGCAAATTACATAACAAACGGATCAATTATGAGTGTTCAGGACTCGCCTCCGGGGATCAAGGGCAACGTTATTATCACTGGCGCATCGAGAGGTTTAGGAAAGGCTATAGCTGAAATCTTTGCGGAGAATGGCTATAATCTCTGTCTTACCTCGATGAACAAGGCTCGATTAGAAAAAACTTTGGATGAACTGGTGAAAAAATACCCGGCCAGAGCAATCGACGGAAAAACATTTGATCTCGGCAAAAAAGAGCAAGCCAAGGCTTTTGGAGAGTGGTGCTTAAAAAAGACTTCGCCGGATATCCTGGTCAATAATGCGGGAAGCTTTGCAGGGTCCAATGTTTATAATGAAGAAGAAGGAGCGCTGGAGCAAATGATAGAAACAAATTTATATAGTGCTTATCACCTGACGCGCATGATCGTACCCGCCATGATCGAGAAAAAAAGCGGTCACATTTTCAATATGTCATCTATCGCCGGATTAAAAGCTTATCGTGCCGGGGGATCCTATAGTATCAGCAAATTTGCATTGCGCGGATTCTCGGTAAACCTTCGCGAGGAACTCAAACCTTTTAATATCAAAGTGACTACCGTTTTCCCGGGCGCCGCCTACACAGATTCATGGGCATCAAGCGGAATTAAAAAGGAAAGATTTATAGAACCTGCCGATATTGCAAAAATGATTTATGCTGCTTCCCAACTCTCCCCGCAGGCCTGCGTGGAAGACATTGTTTTGCGACCTCAACTTGGCGATATCAATTAGGAAGGCCCCTTTGTCATTTTTTATAAAGTTATTTCACCTGGCTTTTTTACTTTTATTGCCGATGAAGCGTATTAGTTACATCATTTGTACGATTAAAACGTTCTTATTTTTTTTACCCGCTTTCGCACAAGTGAGTTTCCGGACAGTTGTGCCCAGGCATGTCATGGTGCCCGGTGAGTCTTTCCAGGTGCAGTACATTCTTGAAAATGCAAAAAAAGCCACTGAGTTTACGCCACCCCAGTTTACGGGACTAAGAGTGGTGTCGGGGCCAAACACCTATTCAGGCGATCAGTCCCCATCTCATAGAAATATAGTGTTTACGCTGGCAGCTGTTAAAGAAGGAATATTCAAAATACCAGGTGCCTCCTGCCTGATTGATGGCAGGATCCAAAAAAGTAACGCGGTAACCATCAGGGTTCTTTCGCCAAAGGAATCAGATCAGTCCTCTTACTACTTAAGGCCCGGTGAAGATCCATATAAAAAAATCCGGGAAAACCTGTTTTTAAAACTGGTTGTAAATAAACAGACATGTTTTATGGGAGAGCCGCTTGTGGCTACATTTAAATTGTATTCAAGGCTTCAGTCGAGATCAAATGTGATCAAGAATCCAGGCTTCTATGGTTTCAGTGTATATGATATGATCGATGTGAACGATAAAATAGAATCTGAGGAAAAAATGAACGGGAATTGGTTTGATGTGCATACTATCCGTGAAGTCCAACTTTATCCGCTTCAGGCCGGCACATTTACGATCGACGCCATGGAATTGGCCAATCAAATTGAATTTTACCACAGTGCGGTGAATAAACAAACTGAACAGGAAGTTACCGAAAACATGTACGGCAAAAGCGAAAAAAAGGATATACCCGATCCGAACGGCGACGTCTACGAAATGAACATTAGAAGCAACCGGGCAGTGATTACCGTAAAGCCTCTTCCCGGAAGCACTCTGCCGGATACTTTCGCGGGGGCCGTAGGAAGGTTTTCGATCGCTGCCTCCGTTGTGAAAGATTCGCTTTTGAAAAATGAAGAGGGAGTGCTGGTGGTGAATATAAATGGCGCCGGGAATTTTCAGCGTGTAAATGCACCCCTCATTCACTGGCCTTCCAATCTTGAAGTCTTTGAGCCTTCAGTGAAGGACAGTTTGGATAAACAACAAATCCCCTTGAAGGGAGAGCGAAATTTTAAATACTTTTTTGTTAGTGACAAACCCGGATACTACACAATCCCGTCGATCGCCTTTTCTTTTTTTGATCTTACATCGAAATCGTATAAGACCGTTTCCAGCTCGCCGATCTCCATTTTTATAAGTTCAAAGAATAAAAAAACAAGGTTAGCGGCTGTGCCTGTGATTGTCGTTAAGGCCCATGATAAATGGTTCATATGGCTATTGGCGGCAGGGTTAGGCGTTTTAATTGTAATCCTCTACCTGTTGCTAAGGAACAGGAAAAAAATATCTTCATCGGCACAACACGAAATAGAGGAGCCCGCCAAAACTTATGTTCCTTTGGAGGAAATACTGATGCCGGCATCAGCGATGATCGCAAGTAATGACAAAAGTTTTTGCGAAGAGCTGAAACAGACTATTTGGAATTTCTTCTATAACAGGTTGACACCCGGAGCGCTTCCAACTAATAAAATCGAGTTGGCAAATGTGCTCAGGAATAAGGGTATCAGGCAATCTCTCGTTGATCAATTGATGGAAATTATTCGCCAATGCGAAACCGGCCTTTATACAAACGCGGAAATAAACGTGGACAAGACGCGGCTATTTCGTGATGCAAGGAACACGCTTGATGGTATTGAGGAGTCACTTTTTAAGAGCTGACCTCTACTCTGCATATTTATATCCGACGCCCCTGACGGAATGAAAATACTTTGGATTGCGGCTATCTTCTTCAAAATACTTACGAAAGTTCAAAATGAAATTGTCTATGGTTCTGGTGGTAGGATACACGTTATAACCCCACACCGCCTGCAGGATCTTTTCCCGGGGTACCACTTCATTCTTATTTTCGATCAGCAATTTCAGCAGCATGCTTTCTTTCCTGCTTAGCTGAATTCTTTCTCCATTCTTCGTCCTGGCTTCCTGCGCTTTAAAGTCAATCGTATTATTGCCAAAGCTATAACTGTCGCCAAGCGACGATTTATCCTTCAGTCGTTTATTTTTTTCGATCAGTTTCTGCACACGAAGTGTCAGCTCCTCAAGATTAAAAGGCTTGGTCAGGTAATCATCCGCGCCTTTTTTCAAACCCAGAACCCTGTCTGCGCTGGTATTTTTTGCACTTAGTATCAAAATGGGAACATCTATGTTTTGCAGGCGGATCGACTCGGTTACATTGATACCGTCTAGCTCTGGCAACATCACATCGAGAATGATCAGGTCAAAATACTCTGATTCTACCGCTTTCAGGGCCGCTGCCCCATTGTAGGCGGATGTAATTTCATAGCCCTCCAATTCAAGATTCAGCCTCAATGCCTCATGAAGGTTCTCCTCATCCTCCACTAATAATATTGATGATTTTTTTTCTTCCGTCATGTTCCAAATTATTTTATTGAGCGGCATCAGCGTCAAAAACAACTGCGAAATTACTTCCCTGCGGTAAATGGTCCGTCACTGCAATGTCTGCATTATGATCTTTAGCGATCATCTTGCAAAGGTAAAGGCCAAGTCCTGTTCCCTGGGTTTCCCGGGTAGCTTCATCACCAATGCGGTAAAATTTTTTGAAAACATTTTTCTTTTCTTCATCGGGTATGCCTGGTCCTTCATTAATAATATGTAGTTCGATTTTACCGTGTTGTTCTCGTAACAGGCAGGTAACGGGCTTTTCCCTCGGAGAATATTTTATCGCATTTTCCAGCAAATTATTGATCAGCATCTGCAACAACAGCGGGTCACCCTTTACATCCATGTCGGTGGCTATTGACTCAATGAATTTTCTTTCAGGAAAGCGATGCATAAAATTCCGGACACAATCCTTTAGTAAATCGCTCAGATCAAGCTCCTCTTTTGAAATCGTATAGCCGTCACCCTCCAGTTGCGCGGCTATCAGGATATTGTTGGTTAGTATATTAAGCCTTTCCGTTTCTTCGAGGGTCATACGAATGAGTTTCTTCTGCCTTTCCACATCCAGTTGATACTTCTGCAACGTTTCAAGGTTTAGCCTTGCCACCGAGATGGGTGTCTTTAATTCGTGGGTTACTGCCATCATGAAATTTTGCTGCTGCTGCTGCAAATGAAACTGCCGCCGAACGGAACGGTAAACGAAAGCGGCCCCAATTAATATCAAGAGAAGAAAGGTCGATCCTTCGCTGACATATTTGACCAGGTTTCTCCGGTGCTCTTCTCTTATTTGGGCGATCGCAGTGTCGTAGAGCCCGGGACTGTGAGATGGGTCGATCGCGGCATTTAAGCGGCTTATTTTCAATTCAGCCATTTCGCTGTTTTGTTTCTCAAGGGAAATAAACCACCAGATAAGAGCCGCTACGATATAAAAGAGCAGGAGCCAGTAAATGGTTGTGGCACGACGAATTCTTTTTTTGTTGTTGTCTGGCATAGCATACCGAAAAACGTTATTGTTTTTTCTCAACCCTTAGCCCTACATTCATTACATTAGCCAGCGGATCTTCTCTCATGATCTGCTCCACGATGAAGTGGTAGACGCCGGCTTTCAAATATTGGGATTCGGTTAACTTGATCCTGTGTTCATAAATATCATCCATTCCCGATGCAAGCCATTTTTCATTGGTAGCCAACGGCAGCTCAAAGCGGGCTTCGTGCATAGTGTCACCAGGGGGCTGTGAATATAAATTGATCCAAATGTTATTATAGTTATATCTTTCGTTGTGCCTGAGCACAAGAAACAGTTGGTACGGAGCTGTTGTGTCTTTTATCGTGAATGTAAATTCAGGCTTGAAGGTGCTTTTCCATTTAAATCCCGGAATGGTTACATCCTTTTCATACAAATCAATGGTAGTGCAGGAATAAAGCCACAGGACGGCAGGGATAACGAGCAAGACGAACGCTTTAATAATCCTCATTTCGCAAAGATATATTGAACAAGGTACAAGAAGCAGGGCACAGGGACGAGAAACCGGGCATCTTATTCATGAGGGTAAACTACCCTTGAACGTCGTGCTTTCTATAGTACATTCAAAATTTGCTCCTTTGCCTTCTCCAGTTCGTCCTTCATAACTACCACGCATTTTTGGATCGAAGCGTCATAGGCCTTCGCACCGGTAGTATTAATTTCTCTTCCGATTTCCTGTAGTATAAAAGAGAGTTTCTTTCCTTTCGACTCATCGGGCTCTCCCATGGTAGCCCTGAAATAGTCACAGTGATTCTTTAGCCTCACCTGTTCTTCGCTGATGTCTATCTTTTCTATATAATAAATTAATTCCTGTTCGAGGCGGTTACCGTCATAATTTTCCTTGCCGATATTTTCATCCAATAACCTGCTTAATCCATCCCTGATCTTTTGCTGGCGTAAGGGTTCTAACTTGATGATTTCTTCCTGTTGCTTTAAAATGTTGTCAATACGGAGCAGCAGGTCTTCTTCGAGCGATTTTCCTTCATCAGCACGATGAAGATTCAGATCATCAATGGCAGCCGTTAATACTTTTTCAAAATTTTGCCATTCTTCGTTGGTTAATGTATCGGCCGTTGGCGTAATTACTTCAGGAAGTTTCACCAGGGTACTTAAAATATTGGAAGGATCCAGGTGCAGGGCCTCAGACAATTCCGCCAGTGGTTTATAATACGCCTTTGCGAGATCAGTATTGATGGATACGGGCTTTGCATTGCCCGTTTCTTTCAGGCTAATTGTACAATCTACGCTTCCACGGCCAAGTTTATTGGAAAGAATGCGACGAATATCAAATTCGAGTGGCTTCAAAAAGCCCGGAAGTTTAAGGAGCAGTTCAAACTGTTTCCCATTGAGCGATTTTATATCAACCTGGAAAGTCTTACCTCCCACAGCCTGCTCAGCTCTTCCAAAACCAGTCATGGATTTAAGCATGAAACTCTTTTAGATTGATGGTAAAGTTATTGTATTGCGACTAATATGGTAAACTAAACCGGAATTAACCAAAATACCGGTTCATGATAGGGAAAAGTGTAAAAGAAAAATCCCGACTGAAGTCGGGATAATTATAATGGATGGGTTAGTAAGTACCGGGAAATAAATTTCCCTACACAATATTAAAAATAATTTTTCCTATACAAAAAAATTTTGTAAAGAATTTTATTAACATTTTTATTTCGCTTGTGGATAAGGAGAGCCCCTTTTTATCAATAAGCTCTGCGTTCACTTAACCAGCAAAGGTAAACTTCAAACAAGGTTTTTGCTCACAAAAAATATTTTTATAGCATAAAACGCACTGTTCATCTATGTTTCAGCGCTTAGTGTTTTGCAAACGGCTGTTTTCAACGAAACGTTTGCATAAGCTCTCCTGAATAAAAATGTACAGTTTGAATCAGCGGTTTATTAAAAAACCCTCAAAAAAAAAAATTTACAGAAGTAACGATGCCGTGCTCCAAAAAGAGTGAAATCCTTATTTAATGAGGCAAAAGAGTGAAAATGGGTGATGGTTACCTTTGCCAAAACCATTTATATGCATTTTGAAAAACCTGTCGCTATATCGTGGATAGCTGAGTTCATAGGCGCCACCATCATTGGCAACAAAGATGGACAGGCCAGTGGCATTAATGAAATTCATAAGGTAGAACACGGCGATCTTGTTTTTGTTGATCATCCAAAATATTATGAGAGCTGCATTCGTTCGGCCGCCACTTTTATCATCATCAATAAAAAAACGGATTGCCCGGACGGGAAAGCGCTCCTCATCGTGGATGATCCCTTCGAAGCTTACCTGAAATTGGTAAACCATTTCCGACCCTTTAGTCCTTCCATGAAAATGATCAGTGATGATTCGAAAATTGGCGAAGGAACCGTCATTATGCCTAATGCATACATTGGAAATCACGTAAGCATCGGGAATAATTGCGTTATCTATCCCAACGTTATCCTACTGGATTATTGTATCATTGGCAGTAATGTGACTATACAACCCGGGAGCGTGATTGGCAGCGACGCATTTTACTATAACAAGAAAACAAATCGCGATGTACACTATAAAAAAATGAATAGCTGCGGCAGAGTGGTCATTGAAGACTTTGTTGAAATCGGTGCCGGTTGTACAATTGATCGGGGTGTAAGCGGGGATACAATTATCGGGGCAGGCACCAAGATCGATAACCTGGTCCACATAGGTCACGATACGGTTGTGGGAAAGAATTGTTTGTTTGCTGCGCAGGTTGGAATTGCGGGCGCAACAACCATTGAGGATGAAGTAATACTTTGGGGACAGGTAGGCGTGAGCAAAACAATCAGGATCGGGAAGGGTGCTGTTTTATATGCGCAGAGCGGAGCGCCTGCTTCCCTGGCAGGAGGAAAAAATTATTTCGGGTCACCCGCTATTGACGCAAAAGAAAAAATGAAGGAACTGGTTTGGATTAAAAGAATTCCCGAAATATATGAGAGATTAACGCAACAGGAAAACCAGGACTAAAGCACCACGATTTGCAGGATTAAAATCGATTTCTGGGAAACCAACGATCAGGCACGCTTCGCAGCCAAAACTCAGGGCTTGATAAAAATTTTTAAGGTGCTTTGGTCTGATTATGTTCTGTTGCTCCCAGTAATCCGAATCCAGTCTTATAAATATCTACGGGATATAATCGTAGGGTAAGAGGTCCGCCAGGTTTTTCCAGCTCCAATAACCCTGGCTGATCCAGTCTTTTTGATCATAGAAATAACCATTTTCTTTTATGATGATCCCATCCAGGAGATCAATATAGGAGATCTGGACACCAACGTTTGATGGTAATTTGAATTTTTGCAGGTATTGCGTTTCCGGTTTTTTCTTATAGGTGATACTGATCTTACGCGGGTAATAAACTTCTACCTCATTTGTGCTGTCATCAACCTGGTAATAGGTAGTATCGTAAGGATTGCTGACAATATCGAATTTGGTATTTTTAGTTTCATTGAGCAGGGCTACTTCAAAGCCATCTTCATTTAAAGTACTGTCGTAATAAGAGCGCATGAATTCAAGCTTCGAACCGTAGTACGATTTCTTGCGGTTCTCACTCCATTTTTTTTGATCCTGGAAGCTACCTTCCATCTCGGTAAAAAAACAATAACCGCGGTAAGAACTTACCTGGGTTTTGTAATAATACATAAATGAATCCAGTTGGTAACGGAGATTATAACCAAGGGCAGCGTTTGAAATTTGTATCGGTTCTGTGGCCAGTACTTTGAGCTTGTCGCTCTTCTTGTAATAATAAAAATGCAAGGCTTCCTTATTTTGCAAGCTGCATAGTGACGCGTTAGGAGTATTACCAATAAAATTTTCAAGAAAAAATTTTCCATACTTGTCCCACCCGTCCGTTACCTCATTGCTGCTTCGTATCACGACCTCACCCATTGTCTTTTCTTCTTTTATTAATTCGATCTGGAGCGGGCTATTATCATTATTGCTAATACGAACTTCCTTAGTTTGATAACCTGTAAACGAAATGACCAGTTCATACCCACCCGGTTTCAATGACAGGGAAAACTCGCCGGTTTTGTTCGTCGTTGTGCCTGACGTGGTATTTTGACAAAATACGGAAGCGCCGTAAAGTGGCTCTTTGCTCGCCGAATCGACTACCGAACCGCTTACAACAAACTGGCTAAAAAGATGCTTGGAGGGAAATAAGGTTAACAGAATTAAAAAGAACCGAAAGCTTTTCATAGTTAAAAATTACGTTTCTAAAGATACTGTTCTTAAACTATGGCGAGGCATGATTTATTGTTTTAAGATATTTTTTACACGCTTTACTGATGCTTTCCTGCAGGGGCGTGAAGGAAAATCCCGGAAGAGCTGTAAGTATTTTATCGTTAGTGAAAAACGCCTTGTTATGCGCTACCCTCGCGCTTTCCCTGGTAAGTAATGGCATGCGCCCGGAAACAAAGCTTTTTATTTTCTCCATCCTCCAGGCAACGTTGCTAAGAAATGGTGTAGCCCTTCTTGATGGATGTTTTTTGTCGAACCCATCAGCAATAGCATTGAACAATCGCTGAAAGGTCCAATTTTCCGCATTGACAATAAATCTTTGCTCGGTTATAGTTGCTTCCAATAAAAGGACAACCACTCTCGCTACATCCTCAATGTCTACAAAACCGTTAATGCCCGTAGTATACCAGGGAAATTCGTCATAAATAGTTTTGAAGAGCCGACAGCTTGAGGTAGTCCAGTCTCCATAACCTAAGACGGTGCTCGGATTAACGATGACCCCGTTCAGGCCTTCGCCGATAGCTCTCCACACTTCCATCTCAGCCCTGTATTTACTGACGGCGTAGTAAGTATTGATTTTATTTTCCTGCCATTTTTTTTCCTCAGTTACACGGCCGGCTTTTTTGCTGCGACCCAATGCAGCGACCGAACTAATATGCACAAACCTCGAAACATTTTTTTCAAGGGAACTGTTCACTACATTGGCCGTGCCCTGGATATTGGCCTGGAACATTTTTGATTTATCCTTCTTGTAAAAGGAGATTATGGCAGCAGAGTGGATAACCGCATCCACCCCCTCCATGGCTTCCTCTAAAGAAACTATATCCAAAATGTCACCGTTAATCCATTCCACTTTTTCAAATATATCAGCCGGAATGTAAAAAGGAAGTTTGCTTGAAGGACGCCGGAGAGCACGAACGGGATAATTTTTCTCGACCAGCTCCTTAATGATATAAGAACCCAAAAAACCAGTGCCTCCTGTAACTAAAATCATAGAATCAGTATTGATAATATCCCTTGCCCGTTTTCCTTCCTAACTCGTTTTTTTCTACTTTTTCTTTTTGAATGGGAGAAGGTTTCAACCGTTCGGGATGTTTCAATTGTTCATACACGCTGCGGCTGACCGAGTAGTTTACATCATTGCCGATCAGGTCCATCAGCCTGAATGGCCCCATTTTAAATCCGGTTGCCTCAAGCAATGCGTCGATGGTTTCGAAATCAGCCTGACCTTCCTCGATCAGTCGCAACGATTCGATATAGTAAGGCCTCGCCACCCGGTTTACAATAAACCCAGGCGAATCATTACAGGTAACAGGTGTTTTTCCCATTTTCCTGGCCAGTTCTGAAATAACCTCAATGACCTCGTTTGAAGTTTTTTTCGTTTTTACTATTTCAACCAACTTCATTACAGGCGCGGGATTAAAGAAGTGCATACCGATTACCCTTTGAGGATTCGGAATTTTATCGGCGATTTCGGTAAGTGAAAGCGATGATGTGTTAGACGCAAAAACAACCTGTTTATTATTAATGGTATCGAGTTGATGAAACAAATCAATTTTTGCCCCGGGTTCTTCGATGATCGCTTCAATAACCACGTCAGCAATGCATTCCTTAATGTCCGTTGTAAAGTGTATGCGCCGGGCGATGGTCTCTTTCTCTATAGATGTTATCTTATTTTTTTCAACAAGTGTCTTTAACCCGCTTTCAATTCCAGTCCCTGCTTTATTCAAAAGGTCCTGTCCCAGGTCATACAGTATGGTTGGGTATCCGCTTGTCGCTGATACCTGTGCAATACCGCTGCCCATGGTTCCCGCTCCGCAAACGCAAATTTTTTTGATTATCATGTACGCTCTAAAGTGTAAAGATAATGGCGATTGATTTTTTGGCAGTTTTCCCGTATCTTTTAGAAACGAAGACCTAGCCGGCTTGCAGCCCAGGTCAGTCAAAAAATGCGATAGCAAGTTTCGACCATTTTCCAATCTCGTCCTATTATTACTGCCAACCAGGGAAAAAATCTATGACAAACATTGAAGGGTCGGTACACTAGTCAAAGAATGATCATTGTATTTAGACACAAAAAACTCACCGTTATGAGCAAACGAACTTTTCAAACCGTTATGGGTATTATATTAATTGGCGCATTCTTTCTTCCTTATTTTAAGGTTGAATCGGTCAATTACAGTGGCCTTGATCTTGTTTTACAAAAAGGGTCGAATATCCGTTTTGTGTTTCTGGCGATACCCATATCAGGGATTGCGCTGTTGTTGGATGCCTCGTCGCCGGGATCTTATTCGAGAGGATTTTTTCACTGGTTGCCGATGTTGGCGATCCTTGCCTTTCTTTTTTGGGCGGATTCACAATTTAATACCGGTATCAATCACCGGAATCGCGATTTGGGAACGATGATTACTGACTCCATCAAAGGTTCTACATATGGTTACTGGATCACACTGGGGGCCGCCTTTCTCGTACTCCTGATAGAACCCGCACCAAACAAATAATTTTTTTGAGGCGTGCGCGAAAGCCATTGCAAAAGGTAAGTTTTAGATTCGGAAAGAAATAGGCTACGGACGCGCAAGAAAGTGTCAGTGCCGCCCCAAGAGGCAGCTTTTTTTATTTTCCTCCGTTTCGAAGAAGGTTCCATGAGATTCTTTAATTTCAGCATAATTGAAATTGCATGCGTTTGTCATTAACCGTTTCTCTATGCCTTCTCGTCTTAAATAGCCAATCACAATCGTACGACTGGTGGATAAACACAGTTCATTGGGATGGAGTCACTACATGGGAGCGCTATATCAGGCTGACTCCTGGTTTTCTTGGCCCTAACGCTTTGCCGGTGCCGCGTATTTCAAATGGAAGCATTGACAGCATTAACAGCTTTGGCCTTAGCACTGATTTTTATTTCTCTAAAGGCGACAATACTCAGGACATTTTGTTGTTCGCCAACTACTGCCTGGTAAAAAATAAAATATCATTTGACATTTCCTGGCTTCCGGTTGAACACTTTACTATGAGTCATGAGATTAAGACGGAAAGGCATGTATTTCCCATCCACTATTATGATCACTATGCCAATGGTGATATACATCTGAACACAATTATCCAATTGTTCAACATCAAGTCAAAAAAATTGCAATCCGCTGTGAGAATAGGGTACCGGTTCCCCTCCTCAGAAATAAGAGCAGCCCGATTTACCGATGCGCCGGGTTATTATTTTGATATCTCCATTGCCAAAGGATTTCGACATAACCCGGCTCTAAAATGGATAGCTATGACGGGCGGGTATTTCTGGCAGGCTGAAATAAATCGCCACCCCCAGGACGACGCCTTTTTATTCGGAACTGGCTTTGAATGGAACAGAAAAAACCTTCGAATGCAAATTTATGGCGCGGGTTACCTGGGATATTTTTACAGGATGCGTGATAAGCCCATTGTATTCCGGGCTGGTTTAGAGAAAACGATTAAAAGAAAAATATTTAGTTTTCAGTTTCAGCAGGGCCTGCATAATTTCAATTACAGCAGTCTGCAATTCGGAATGAGGTACCGCTACGGTAAGTAACTTGTGTCGCGGAATAGACTATTTTTATAGGTCTTTCCGATTCGCTTTAGTTTTTAAAACATCTTTATGAAAAGAACGACCGTCACGCTGCTTTTGTCTGCTGCTCTGTTAGTAAGTTTCTTCTTTCCGATTTTCGAGTGGCGCTCCTTTGAAATGAGCGGACCAAATTATATAATGTCAACTCATATTTCTGATCATAAATATCTTTTATTGATCATACCCGTTTCTGGCATATTTCTTTTCTGGAGTTCTTGCAATGACGATAACAATTTTTTTAACAGGAGGGTACTTTCCTGGATGCCGGTTCTTGCGCTGGCACTTATTTTTATGCTGAGATGGCTGGATAAAAATTCTGATAGTTCCGCCCATGGAAATGAGCTGTCGCGTCTTGACATTGGTTTTTGGCTGATCTTATTCTTTTCGGTTTTGCTTGTCTGGTTCAGGGAGCCAAAAAAAATTTCGGGATAAATGGATACTGCCACCTGGCCCATAGACCTAATTCATTTCAATCGTAATGCCTGGGGGGACCATAACCAATAACAGCTGAGCGACATCTATATCGCAGAAGTGAATTGCTTTAAAAATCTCACATCGTTCTCACTGAACAGGCGAATATCATTAATGCCGTATTTCAAGAGTGCGGGACGTTCAATTCCCATTCCAAAAGCAAACCCGGTGTATTTATTGGGATCAATTCCACAATTCTGCAGCACGTTCGGATGAACCATCCCGCAGCCGAGAATTTCCAACCAGCCAGTATGTTTGCAAACACTGCAGCCTGCGCCTTTGCAAAGAGTACAACTGATATCCATCTCGGCGCTTGGCTCGGTGAAAGGAAAAAATGAGGGGCGAAAACGGACCTTTACATCGCTGCCATACATTTCTTTTACAAAAAAATACAGCGTTTGTTTTAGATCAGCGAAAGAAACATTTTCATCAATATACAGCCCTTCGATCTGGTGAAAAAAACAATGACTTCTGGCACTGACTGTTTCGTTGCGATACACGCGGCCGGGATAAATGCCGCGAATCGGCAATTTACCCTTTTCCATTTCGCGGATCTGTACATTACTGGTATGCGTACGCAATAGCCAATCCGTGCCGCCCGCGCCGGGACGCTCAACATAAAATGTATCCTGCATGTCGCGCGCAGGATGATACTCCGGTAAATTGAGCGCGGTGAAATTATGCCAGTCATCTTCGATTTCAGGCCCCTCCGCTACAGCGAAACCCAGTCTTTGAAAAATCGAAACCATCCTGTTTCGCGTAAGCGTAACGGGATGCCGCGAACCAAGAGGCATCGGGTCACCCGGAAGAGTGAGGTCAATGGAGGAATCGACAACCGGTAAGGCGGAGACATTGAGAGTTTGTTTCAGGCTTTCATATTTCTCCTCGACAAATGATTTGAAATTATTCATGACCTGCCCGAATTCTTTTCTTTTTTCATTCGGAACATTCTTCATTTCGGCCATCAGGTTTTTGACAATTCCTTTTGTGCCCAGCCACTTGATCCTGAATTCTTCAATAGTCTTTGCATCGCCTTCAGAAAATTGGCCGATCTCCTTTTTGTATTCTTCTATTCGCTGTGTCAGTTCGTCCATACCGGCAAAAATAAGTTAGAACCAAGAGAGAACCACGATTTTCAGGATTAATGGGATTATTTTGGAGACATCAGAAATGGCTTCCCATGAAACATTTTTCTCCGTAATCCGCATTTATAATCCTGGATAATCCTGGTTCTTTTTATATTGCAGTATGTCTGATTATCTCAATATTTCCGATTTCCTTTTACCGGTCGACCTGCACCAGGTTTCGCAACAGGAAGAGTATAAAGATGGACAGACGGGAAAAATAATTTCAGTATATAATAATGACACCGAAGAATTCCCCGATCTTGATGATGTACAAATGGTGATCGTTGGATGCGGTGAACAGCGTGGAAGTGGACTTATACACGGCCTTAGCGATGCGCCTGATAGCATCCGTCGCCAGTTTTACTCTTTGTTTTACTGGCATACCGATGTCAAAATCGCCGACATAGGAACTTTCCAGCACATTGGGATCCTAAGCTTAGAATTCCACGTGGACAAGTTGTCGCG